>OLIC01000102.1_pt1 | contig 16737 bp, 17 predicted proteins | sample 1609711 | NCBI WGS metagenome assembly OLIC01 (sample SAMEA4350152, study PRJEB24818) | metagenome | biome: human; feature: gut; material: faeces | place: Denmark | collected 2013-09 | reverse complement strand
TTTTCGCCACCACAATGGCCAGATCGCCGTAATACCCCTTGAAGGATACCACTGCGCCCAGATCTTTCACTGCCGTTTCGAGTTGTGAATTTGAGCCGCGACGGGTATCCAGTTTTTCGCGGAACAGCTTAAAGCCATTCAGCAGACGCCAGACCGTACCGTCCATAATGGCGATATTCACAAGGCCGCTGGCCTGATCGCAGTAAAGGTCAATATCATGCGTCGGATCAAACGTATCACGGTCCTGCTCAGACCATTTTTTACCGTCAGCCTGCTCAATGTTATTTCCTTCAGAGCGCCCGAAATCCACCTCGACAGTATCAAACTGATCCCCTTCCATGGTGTATTTGCCATACAGCACGGCATTCACCGCCTGCATTTCTTCCACCTGGACAATGGCGTGCTCTTCCTGTTTGAGGTTATCGGTAATGATACGCAGACGACGGTAGGCCGGGTCGTTCAGCTGAGCCGGATCTTCACCAGGAAGGCGCTCAACCGCCTGCTGGTAATTAAATTCGTGTTTCGGCTTGACGTAGCCCGGACGTAACACGCGGGTTTCACCACCGCGATGGCGAAGCACTTTTCCTTCAACGATCGGGGAGACATAGGCCGCCACCGGCGTTTTTCCGGTAATTTTGTCCAGCATCACCTCTTCGGTGTGGAAATTCACCGTACGGCGGAAAAACAGCTCCAGAAACAGCGCACGGAATTTCACTTTTTGTTCGGTATAACCGAGTAACTGGCGGGTCGTAAACAATCCCATAAATCAGTTCCTTTCATTCAGAAATCAGTCAGGCCACCATGGTGGCCTGATAACGTGTTACGGCAGAGCCGCGTGACTCAGGGCTGTGCCGGCAAAGGCATTTGCCTTTTTGTGATCATCCACACTGTCAGGCCAGCGGATTGCCTCCGTCGCAAAGGTCCCCGACTTGTAATAGGTCAGCACCGTCTCTGTGCCTTCAAGCGGCAGTACCAGTATGCCAACCGCACTACCGGCTTTCTGTCCATCCCAGACCACCAGTTTCCCGGTGGCTTCATCCAGCATCAGGGGCGTCAGAGCCGGTGTTGCAGAAGAAATCCCGCTGCTGCCTGTGGCGGTATGAGCCAGATCATTACCAGCAAAAATACGTACTTCCGCACGCTGTTCAGTGATGGTTTTCGTCACCATTTTGTTAAAACCTCATATTGATGGTCAGCACTGACTTCATGGCATGGCCATGAGCATTTTCACGTCCGCATCACCGTCTGCTGACGTCTGTGACACGCCACCCCGCACCGCTGCCGGTGAATGATTCGCCATGAAATGTTCAAACAGGGCGGTTGTGGATGCAGAGACCGGTTCGGCCTTACCTGATCCCGCAGCCAGCACAGCCCGGGCGTTCTCCACGGTCATTCCCGGGCAGGCCGCCAGTTTTTCAGCCTGCGCTTCTGCCCCTTTTGCCTCATCCAGGGCCATGATCTGATCACGAAGTGAGGGCCCGGCATCCGCCAGTGGTGCAGCCGCCAGGATCGGGCGGGCTTTTTCCACCGTCATCTCCGGCATCGCCGCCAGCGTTGCCGCCAGTTGTTCACGACCGTTCGCTTCTTCACACGCCATAATGCGATCGGCTTCACTCTGCGCGGATGCCACCGGCTGCTGCCGTGCCGCCGCGGCCAGAATCGCCCGGGCCTGTTCAACGCTCATGCCCTGTTGCCCTGCCAGCATCGTGGCAAGCTGTTCACGTCCTTTCGCTTCCTGGCATGTCAGGATCCCCATCACTCGCTGGTTCTCCTGCACGGCGGCTTCCGTTGCAGTTAATTGCGGCATAGTGCCTCCTCTGACATTACTGTTCAGCGCCGTGGCCATCACACTGATGGCATCCGACGCATTAATTAATTCATCCGCCAGCCCGGCCTCAATGCCGGACTGACCTTCAAAAACGGCGGCCTCTGTTCCCGTGACCACATCCACAGACAACCCGGTATACATCGCCACTTTTTCGGCAAACATCCGGTGCGCCGCATCAATCCGCTGCTGCATATCCTGGCGAACCTCTGCCGGCAACGCTTCAAACTGATTGCCATCCACCTTGTGCGCCCCGGCATAAATCAGCGTGATATCCACACCGGCCTGCGCCAGATGACCGGCATAGCTGACATGGCTCATCATCACGCCAATGGAACCGATACGGGATGTCTGGGTAACCAGCCGTCGGGAGCAGGCCGACGCCAGCAGCATGGCCGCAGAACAGGCCGTGTCATTACACAGTGCCCAGACCGGCTTCTGCTGCCGGAGGCGGTAAATCATGTCAGCGCAGTCAAACGCGCCGGCGGCCTGCCCGCCCGGACTGTCAATGTCCAGCAGTATGCCCCGCACCTGGCTATCTGCCATTGCCTGCTGAAGACAGGCGACAATGCCGTCATAGCCAGTCATTCCGGAAAATGGCCGCATCCCCCCCAGCCGGTGCACCAGCGTGCCGGTCACCGGCAGTACCGCAATACCGTTCACCACCCGGTAAACACGGGCCGGTCGTTTACCTCCGGCCATGTACTCGTCCGTTTCAGCCAGCATCCCGGGAGCATCAAGCTGTACCTGCTGTTGCGGTACCGAAAGACTTGCTGCCCCCATCTCGCGCCCCAGCGCGCAAAAGAAAACCCGCGCATAGGCGGGCTCCAGAAGCAGCGGTTCATTGAATGCTGCTGCAATAATGTGTGAAAGATTACGTCTCACGTGGTGTTGTCTCCTCTTCCGGCCTGCGACTCTCCGCTATCTGCTGCTGATACGCCTGCGCTATCCACACCGGACGTGAGAGTCCGGCTTTTTCCCGCTCTGCAGATTCCCTGACCTGCTGGCGGAAAATGTCCTGATAATCCTCGCCCATCAGCGCCAGCTCTTTCTCATACGTGCTCAGTCCGGCCTCAATGCGCATCACTGATTCCTGAACCTCCTTGAGCCCGTCAATGGCCATTCTTCCGGCTCCAATCCACTCAGCCCGTGACCAGGCTGATCGCGCCTGATAAAAATCAAACCGTGCCCGTGGCGGACGAATAATCCCCCGAAGAAGTGCCTCTTCCAGCCAGCAGGAAAACATCTGCGTGGCCAGCCGGGACGCAATAAATTTTCGCCGCCCCATAAAATAGCGCCACGACTCATTGGCGGATGCGCGGGCACTTGAGTAACTGACCTTCGAGTAATCACGGGACAACTGTTCGTAGGAAACGCCAAGACCGGCGGCGATATACCGCAGCAGCGCCTGTTCAAGCGCCGAAAATCCATTGTCTGAATCCTGCGCGGTCTGAAGTTTCAGATCATCACCGGGGAAAAGGTGCGGAATTTTGACACCGCCCAGCGTCACGCTATTCGTGTCATACCAGGTGGAGAACTTATCCAGAATATTAATAAGCGGATTATCCTTCTGCCCCTGCGGCGCACCGGCGATATATTCAAAGGCCTTTTCGGTATCAAGTTCACTTTCAATCGTCGCTGCATACATCGCCTTCACTATGGCCGACTGAAGCTGTGTTGCCTGCAGGGAATCGAGCATCTTCAGCCGTTCCATGACGCTGTAAAACTGATTAGCCCCACGGGTCTGCCCGTCCTCCACCAGCTCGAAAATATGCAGCATGGCCGGACGCCCGGTGGGAAGTTCACGCGGGATCCGTTCCCATCGTCCACTACCAGAGAACGGAAAATCATCCTCACAAATATGGTACGCGACGGCACGGCCATATCGATCGACCTCCACACCGGCCCGCAGAAAACGGTTCCCCATACCGTGTCCAGGCGTGTCCACCCGTTTCGGACTCACGGCTTTAAAACGCGTACGGAATAACTGCGTGGTTTCCGTATCCCAGACCGGCTGCACAAAGATTTCGCCGTTAAACGCATGAACGCCCACACCTTCACGGATAAATTCCGTGAACGTGCGTTTTCCTTCCACGTCGATCTCGCCAAACATCCCTTCGGCGTATTCCGACCAGGCCGCCTCCACCTCATCGACAAAACTTTTTGCCGCGGTCTCCCGCATCCCCAGCCAGCGCCAGTTCGGACGGTAGCTAATCAGAAACATATGCCCGACAATGTGATCCTTATGCAGGGCCACCGCATTGGCCGCTATTCCGTTATTGCGCACCAGATCATCTGCACGGGCATTCCCCAGACGCAACGCGGGCAGCAGGGCCGCATCGGCACTCTGCGAGGGTGGCAACCACTCTGCCATTTGCCCGCCAAATCCTGCACCGCCACCGTTGTAGCTGAGGCTCTCCCGAAGCGGAACGCCGTTCACATCAATCAGGACAGGCGTTCGTTTCATAACCTCACTCCCAGCGGACGACGGCGACGGCGGGTTGTCCCCAGTACCGACTCCGCATCATTGATCGCCCGGTTAAGCTCATCCAGAGAAGCTGCCGTATATTCAATTCTGCGACCATCTTTCTGGACAGACACCACCCGTTTACCGGTTAATAAATCAAGGCGCGCCTGACGCAGCACCTGCAGTTCAGCGACTGTAACCATTCACTCCTCCGGACAGCTTCGCTGCCAGTTCTTTAAGGGTTGGCCGGGTCGTCTCTTCTTCCCGGGATTTTGCCAGTACAGCCAGATCAAGCTGCCAGCGTTGCACGGACACACGTAATGCCGCGTAGGCATACACCAGGCAGTCCAGCGCTTCGTTACGCCGCTTTTTGTTATCCCACAGCAGACGCATCTTTCCTTTTTCCCACTTCTCCACAAGCTCTTCCGCGACCAGTTGCTGCGCCTCTGTCTGCGAAAAAATCTCCGGATCATCAGGAAAACGGATGGCATACGACGTGGCTTCATCCACAGGCGTGGGATCGGCTTTCATACGGGCATAGAGAATTTCTTTTGCGGTGTCCGTCCCCACTTCGCACAGATACACGCCCCGCTGATTGCGGGTTTTTGGCATGGTGATCACCGGCTTGCCATAAACAGATGCACCTTTTACCGGCAGCACCCGGAAAACACCGTGTTTTTTTGACCTCTGATAGACAATTTCGCCATCGATCCCCCCGGTGTCCCAGCAGACACGGGAAATGGTCATTTCGGTTCCGTCTGCATGGCGGTATTTTTTGTTGATCGCCACATCCACACGTAACAGCGTCTCTTCCTCATCGGGACGCCCCATAATGATGATTTTATCCACCAGAAAGGCTTCCTCTCCCGGAGCCCATCCCCAGACATACATCTCAAAACGGTTTCGCTGCGAGTCAATGCCCGCCGTCAGATAAACCACCCGGGAAGGCACCGCAGCCGTGTAACGCACAACCTTATCCATCAGCACCTGGTGATCGAGTTTTTCGCCCACGGCCTCTTCCCAGGTCTCGCCCAGCGTGGTGTTCACAAAGGTTTTCAGGCCGTTGGGATCTTTCAGTGCATCCAGCCAGTCATAGACAATCTGTACCCAGGTGGTGAACGGACTGTACGCCGTCCAGATATGGAATGTGATGGAGCGCGGCGGCGGAATTTCATTATCCGCGGCGCTGAAAAACGTCAGACCGTCACGGGTCCACATCCCCGTGTTTTCGCAGATCCACCGCCCGTTGCTCTGGTCAAGCTCAGACTGATGGATCACGCAGCCATGATGTTCACAGAGGTAGAAAACGCTTTCGGGGCTGTCCTTCTCCCATTTAAGGCCAAAAGGCGTGGACTCATCGCCAAATTTCAGATACTGCGCCTCCCCACAGTGCGGGCAGGGCACATAAAAACGCATGAAATGCGCCGACTCGTTGGCCGCTTTTTCGATCTGGCAGGAGCCTTTTATTTTAGGCGTCGAGCCGCGAATGGATTTTGGCCATACCGAGCCCTCAATACGCTTATCCCCCAGCAGGGTTGGCGAGCCCTCTTTTTCGACATCCGGCTCGAACGAGGAAAGTTCGTCATAGCAGACCACGTCCACGGATTTTTCACGGTAGTTTTTTGCTGCCGCACCACCCAGGCACCAGAAGCCCACCCCCGATGAAAAGCGTTTCAGCGTGAGAGTATTGTCACGATGTTTACGACCCAGCCACGGGGAAAGATCTTTCAGGCATGGCACGTCCCGAATCGTCGCCTCCACGTGAGACTTCATAAAATCTTCAGCGGCAGAATCCGTGGGCTGAAAAAGCAGACTGTTTCGGGATTTATGCTCAATAAAATACCCGGCGACTCCCAGCAACATCTTTGTATAGCCAACACGGGCAGATTTAATCAGATTAACAGTGCGGATCTGATCATTCCCCATACTGTTCATGATGGCGATCTGGAACGGCAGCGTTTTCCATTCGCCGTCACCGTATGAGGATTCTTTCGGCAGATAATAATACTGGTCAGCCCATTCAACTGCCGTCATCGGTACAACCCTGACCAGAGGCTGCAGCGCAACCGAAACGGCGGCCACCATATTATTCAGTTGTTGCTCTGATATATTCATCCAGCAAATCCGGTAATTTATCCCCTGCCCGCGCACACTGATTTGCGCCCTTTGCAATAAGGGTTTTCAGATGGTCAATATGACGTGGCGTTAAATCCGGGAACTGTCGCTGCATGGATAACGGAATGGAATCAAGCGTACTGGACAATGCCATCGCCAGTTTGCTGAGGGCGAAAACGCAGAAGTCTGAATCGATGAGCTTACCTTCGGTTACCTGATTTTTAAGTTTTTGAGCTACAGCCTGTTCTTCTGTCAGTTCAGCTCTGGCCCGAAGCAGCCTTTCCTCCAGTTCTCCCCCGTCATCAGGTGTTCTCTGATTGTGTTGTCGCCGCTCGCGATCTATCTCCAGTACAGTTTTAACGTCATATAAAACTTCCCTCCCCCGACGTTCAACAGGAGGAACGCCCCATTTATCAAATGCCTGAACAGAGATACCGATGGAGGAGGCCATATCACTTTTATTCAATAAAAAGGCCATCTCCTCTCCATAAGTCATCGATAAAAAGCGAAACAACAACCATGTGTTTTTGCAAAACCATTTGATATCATTGACATTTTTCGCATTGACGACATCAAAACACATCGTAAGGTTGTTGTATTTATTTTATTTTCACCTTACTTATCAATTAGATATACCAAACAATTAAACAACAACCACCCCCTCAAAAAATCTCATAAATAGTGAAAACGCGCGAGGTCGCCGCCCCGTAACGGCCCGGATCGCCGGAAAGGACCCGCAAAATGATAATGGTTATCATTTTCAATGTAGTCCGGTTTCTTCCACCATCGCACCGGACTGGCGACTATGAGGGGACAACGCCGCGCTCCGTTAACGCGGTAAACCCCGGTGTGTATCGTTTTTGATTATCCCCGCACACTCGCGCAGAGGAGTCTCCCTGTCGGGCTGCGGTCTCTGTTAATGAGGGAATACAGCGACGATACGGCGCATCAGCAAAACTTAGTTCAGGCACTGAGTGCGGATATAGTCCTGTGCCCCTTCCAGCTGCTTCTGCATTGTCATCAACCGTTCTCTGAGGATGAAATAATCCCGTTCAGCGGTGTCTGCCAGTCGGGGGCCGGTTGCATTATCCACGCCGGAGGTGCCGGTGGCTTCACGCACTGTACCGGAGCAGGTGGCGTTGATCCGCAGGCGCTTACGACCAGCGGCAACATCAGCACGCAGAGTTTCATTTTCAGCTCTCGCATCGGCTAATTCCCTCGAGTATCTGGCATCAAGTTCAGCGACATCACGCTGGCGTATCTGCATATCAGTAATTGTCGCGTTCGCCAGTTTCAGCTCACTGACTTTTTTATCGCGCTGCGCTTTGTAGGTGATGGCGTTATCGCGGTAATGATTCAGCCCCAGACTAAGCACACCACAGGCTACCAGCAGGACAATAATCACCACACACAGAACACGGTTCATATCACCACCAACGGATTGCCCAGACCAGAACAGCAATGGCCACAATACGAATGGCAAATGCCATTGCCCGAATAAGTTCAGCACTCATCTTTTTAAAGTTCACGATTTCAGCGCAATGACCAGTTTTGCCAGCCCATACAGCATCGGAGACACAGCAATACCAACAGCCACCCACTTAATAGCAAAAGCCAGCGCTCTGCTGATGTCATCAGTCACTGTCACCCCAGCAGCCCCGACGAAGACAACATCACCCAGGCGAGGGACAGAAAAAGAGCAACCAGCATTAGTGAAAATGAAATACCGACAATCACACACAGGACCTTTGCCGGCGTTATGAGTTTGTCTGACATAGCTACCCCTTAATTGCCACAATTAACTGGGATACTACCCATAAAAAAGGGATGCTCCAGACCAGCAAAAATTTCCAGTTTGGTAATTGACTAATCATGAGTCGCAACTCCCTAATCAGTTTGCTAAAATCAATCAAGGCAGCCTCCCATAGCTTACTGCCATAAAAACAAAACCCCGCTTGCTGCCAACAAACGGGGTTTTTACTTTTATTCACTTACATTTTGCCAGTTCGCAGGATTTCGTGTTATCCGTCCGCCTTGGCCAACGTCATTGATTAGCAAAATATTCTGCTTATCTGTCGATTCCCCAGCACGCCAGCGCGCTCTCCTGGTCACGACGGGATACCTGACCGTAACAGTTATTTGAGCGAATACGGCAGTCTCTGCCACCGTCCTTAATCCACCAGCGAATCGCCTCACACGCTCCCCTGCGATCACCTGCATTAATTCGTTTATAAAACGTCGACGGGAAACACTTACCGGGACCAATGTTGTACGGACAGAATGACGCGATCCCCGCTTTCTGGGGTTCGGTCAGTGGCACTCTGATGTTTTTCTCCACCCACGCCAGCGCTTTATCACGCTCAATGGCGTTAACCTGGTCGCATTTTTCCTTCGACAACTTCATGCCCGGAACGACAGGTTTGCCATCCACCAGGATGGCACCGCGGCAGATGGTCCAGATACCCGCGCCATCACGGTATGCCGTGGTGTGGTTACCTTCCTTTTCATCCAGAAACTGGTCGAGAATGTCAGGCGCAGGCGCACCAGCGGCAATCAGCGCCAGAACGGCAGCCGACAGGCCGTATTTGATTTTGGTGTTCATGGATATTTATCAGGATTTATCGGTTTCTGCCCACGGACAGGTTTATCTGTTCCGGTCAGTGACTTAAGGTTGTGATTCCGGAGGAGTCTTCAGAGAACCAGTAATTCTTCCCGGTAGCTTTCCTTTGTAGGTTATCCATACATTCTGCGCCTCTAAAATTACGGGGCGCTTTTCCGGCGACTGCTCATCCCCTTCACATAACCCGGCAGCAACATCCATGAAGACCTGTCTGATGCTCCTTCTGGCTGCTGCCTCATAAAACTCCAGCGCGGCACCTTCAACACGGTCCAGCGAGATATCCAGGTCAAAAATTTCACCGTCAAAGCGTTTTTTGTCCCGTAACGCTAAAGTTACCGTAACTTTATTCTCAAAATTGCGGATCCCTTTCACAATCAGTTCATAGTTTTGAGTCATTGAATTACTCTCCCCGTGCAGCCTTACGACGGTCCTCTCTGATTTTGAAATACAGGTTAGTCAGATATGTCAGCAGCCCAAACAGCAGACTCCCCAGCACGCCTATTGCCGCCCACTGAGACGGGGAAACCCTGTCCAGCAACTGCAGGAACCAGTAGCCCGTTCCCACCGCTGACGTGGTGTATGACACACCTGTTGTGATTTTTTCCATCTGGTACATACCCCGTCTCCCGTTATCCGGAAGCTGACAACAATAAAAAAAGCCACCAGTTAAGTACTGATGGCTCTGATAACTCATGCAGGCATCTCAGACGACCCACTGACACTACCGGTGAGTTTAACGATACCTTCCATTTGACTGGCTCACTTTTTATGATGATGCTGGTGCATTTATCTCCAGCACCAGACTTTCTATCTCAACGCCATACGCTGCATTTTTGGTAATATCCGTCAGCGTCAGCGCATTCAGCCCCAGTGTCAGACTGTCTTTTATGACCTGGAATGCCGGGCCAGCCACTCCATTCAGTTTCGGAGTAACCGTGGCACTGCCGGCGGTGAACACCAGCTCCAGCGTCTGCCAGTCGTTACTGTAATTCCCGAACTCGCCCAACTTTGTGTTTCCGGCTTTCTTGTGATGCATCAGATTCAGTTTGCCGTCTGTGGTCTGGGTGAAGAACGACATCAGGAACGGGTTACCAGTCCCGGTCATCGCCACGACGTCAGGTAACGCTACATCGGTATACAGATAAATTCCCAGACCGAACTGGTTGTTGGTCAGTGCGCCTGACAGTCGAAACTTACAGCTCAGTCTGCCACCCCGTGTCAGCAGGGAGACTGCGTCATCCACCGGATGCATCAGGGACCAGGTTTTATTGCTCTGCTTGGTGATCTTAAATACACCACCCGACAACTGAATTCCGCCGTCCTTAATGGTCCAGCCCTGCGCAGCAGCCTCTCCGGCTGTCGGCAACAGGGAGATTGTGCGTATGGATGCATCTTCAGACGGCCCCAATGGCGTGTCGCCGCCGGGCGAGGGTTTGATTTCCGGTGCCTTACCACTAATGAAGGCTAAGGTGCGACCGGCTACGTTCAGAATAGCAGTTGCCATACGATCGGGAATAATGCCACGACGCGCCCATGAGCTGAAATGCGTCGGGCGATTTGATGATACCCAGTTTTTGTTCGTTCGGGATGCCGAACCGTAATAACCAGACCCGGCAATATCAGGATCTTCTGACGGGTTGTTTGTCGGTGTATTAACTCCGCTACCATCGGTCATAAAGGGAACAAAATAAATCTGCTGGGATTCTTTACCTTTATATGCACCATATACCACTTCATATTGCGTACCGTGTTCTTGTTTCCACGCGTATGTCGTGTCGCCACAAATCCAGGGGACTGATGCCGGACTTCCACCGTGACACTGCGCCGCCAGCCCGGCAAGGTCAGCACGGAACTGCTGTACCATTGCAAGAAATGCTGCTGGCTGCTGGGCGTAACTGGCATTCGTCATATCGAATTCCCCCTGCATCCAGCATATCGCCAGCAAAACGTTTTTCGGGTTTTTCTGCAATGCTGCCTTCGTGCGGAAAAGCAGATCCTGATATAACGGCTTACCCACTCCCCAGCGAGCCGAATCCTGACTGGCCCCCGTGGACTCGCTGAATGTCCCCTCCGTGCCCTGGGTGAATGCCGAACCACCACGACAGCATGGTACCAGCAGGATCCCCGCGTTATTAGGGATATACGGAAGCAGTTTTTTGGCAATATGTAAGCCCTGTCCGACACAGCCGTACTGCCCTTTGCTCAGGTCAGCCCGGGGATGATTAATCGTACTCATATCCTGAACATCATGCAGACAATGGTCAGCAGGAATGATGTCGTTAAATACGCATACTTCACCACCGGGAGTCACTGTGTTACGACGGGCCAGTTGCTTAATGCGCGGATGGGGCGCATCGTATGAATCCGGAAGCGGAAGCCCTTCACCGTAAGCCATGGCATTGGATTGCCCGGCCAGTACGATGACGTAGTACCACTCCGGCTCAGTTGCACCACTGACGACCACATCACCTTCTGCTGCAATCGCCTGCATCAGGGTATAAGGGGTTATGGCCACCGGACTACCAAACGGCTGCCAGCCCTCTTTCAGTTTATGTGTCAGCTTTTCCGCAAGATCTGACGGCGACGCCGCCCTGACAACATCATAGTGTTTAAATGCCATGGTTCTTTCCACCATCTGAAAAATGATTCTTTAAAATACCTGACATGTAATACAGAAAAAACACAAAACCATACCTTAATTAAAAACCTCATCATCAAGCAGATATGCATGGATAAACTACAAGACGAGATATAAACCACCCTGCATTTAAATAAACAATAAACAACATCAGAAAAATAATTCTGCTCTATGGTTTACAATCAAAAATATCATTTATACTTTTCAGAACATCACCAGCAAGGCATAAACAAGGAAACTAAATGAAGTGGATTGTGATTGATACAGTTATCCAGCCATCATGCGGAATATCTTTTTCAGTCATATGGAGTAAAATAAAATTAATAATCTGGTATCAATCGGATGCTTTCTTACCTCCTGAAAGTATATTTACACTGACTCACACAGGCATCATGCTCAATAACAAAGTGCTACCTGTAACCATTTACAACGTAGTACCATTCAATAAAACATTCTGGAATTTAATCAAAAACAGCCAGGAATGCCCTACAAATACAGATAACGTATTGAATGAATGCTTTAATAACCGTTGCACTCTGCAAATATGTCCTTATGGGCTAAAACAACAAAGTCCATAAGGAGTTTACTCACATCTGACAAAATCAATATAAACAGCCCCTCCGGAGAGGGGCTGGAGAGTGGCGCTATGTGCCATTGCATGGTGCCGGGTGCCTCCCGGTGAATTCAGTACCAGCACCTGAATCCGCGATTATCCCATATACCTACTCGCTGATTGCCCCTCCGCACAGGGGGATTCACCATGCCAGTTTCTTTTAACAAACTCCCCGCAAACCAGACAACAGTCAACCGCCTGAATTGTGAAGTATTTAAAAATTTCTCCCGCTAACTGATACCCGGCTAACAGTCTGGCGTTTTCTTTTTCAGCAACGGGAAAGCAGCAACCACCACACCCGCCACCAGCACACCGTCAGCCAGCACTGACATTATCCGGCTGCTGCAATGCCATTCACAAAAACAGTAAGCAATCACTTTTTACCGTAACCGGTGATAATCCAGATATGTATCTACCCCAGATGAGTAATCCGAAGTTCATCCATACCACAGGTCCTGGCTATTCTGTTGTACTCCTGAACAAGAGCAAATAATTCTGAATTAGCCACCATGAACTCATCGCAAACCCTCTGTATAGCATCACTATTCAGAATAATAACGTCTCTTCCCGAAAGACGATCAGGAGTACAGAACAAAACTGTCAAACGGCTGAAGGCCTTTGCTCGTTCTGCATTGACTATATCAATACGCTGCCTAAGGATGAAACACCCCGACGCCTCATCAATATTCACTCTACCCACACCATATGAATGATAAATATTTAATGCTGAAAAAACCATTAGACCGTATAACAAACACTCAATCAACACTTAACAGAACTTTTATTTTTGACAAACATATAATATTTTCAACAATATCCTGAGCCAGGTATATTTCAGTATAAGGCTCTGCCGAAAGGAATCTGGAAGAATGAATATGGCGCGCTGTACTGGATTCGAACCAGTGACCGATTGCTTAGAAGGCAATTGCTCTGTCCGGCTGAGCTAACAACGCTGAATACCGATAATGGACCGCCATCGGGGACCCGCCCCCGCACCAACAACCCTGTTATCGTGTCGTCTGCTCTTCCTGATAAGCTAATGGCGGTTTGTGATGGTGGCCCTTGCTGGATTTGAACCAGCGACCTGGCGATTATGAGTCGCTCTCACCACTGAGCTAAAGGGCCGCGCGCAGAATAATAACGTTACGGAATTAATACTGCAATCTCATCCGTTTCAAACGATTAAATCCTGAACTTCCCTGACTGTCTGCTCAAAACGTCCGGTCTCCAGCTCAACACCAATCGCACGACGCCCCAGTGCCATCGCCGCTTTTACCGTTGAACCCGACCCCATGAAAAAATCCGCAACCAGATCACTAGGACGACTACTTGCGCTGATTATCTGCTGCAGCATTTCTGCCGGTTTTTCGCACGGATGTTTCCCTGGATAGTACTGCACCGGTTTATACGTCCACACATCGGTGTACGGCACCTGCACCGTCACACCGAAATACCGCCGCAAATTTTTATATTCACTCAGCAGTTCCATATACTGCCGGTTCAGCTCACTGTATGTGCTGACCAGCTGGTGGTGGGGCTTTTCCAGTTCACCGCGCTGATGTTTCTCTTCTGCCACCCGGGCAAACAGCGACTGTAATTTCAGATAATCGCTTTCGTTCGGTAGCTGCCACTGACTGGCACTGAACCAGTGCGACACCATGTTTTTCTTTCCTGTGGCATCTGCAATCTGTTTTGCCGTTATCCCCAGGGCAGCGCGCGCATCACGAAAGTAAGCAATCAGCGGGGCCATCACATGCTGTTTCAGTGCCCTGCCCTTCGCCTCATACCCGGCATCTTTCGGACGATACGGCCCCTGATAATGTTCCGCGAACAGAATGCGCTCTGTGGCGGGGAAATACGCCCGCAGGCTTTCCTTGTTGCATCCGTTCCAGCGTCCGGACGGCTTCGCCCAGATAATATGGTTCAGCACACTGAAGCGTTCACGCATCATGATTTCGATATCAGATGCCAGGCGATGACCACAGAACAGGTAAAGACTTCCGGCAGGTTTCAGCACCCGCCAGAACTGCGCCAGACACTGGTCCAGCCATTTCAGGTAATCATCGTCGCCCTTCCACTGGTTATCCCAGCCCTCAGGCTTCACTTTAAAGTACGGCGGGTCCGTGACTATCAGGTCAACAGAATTTTCGGGTAACGACCGGATAAATTCCAGGCAGTCGGCGTTGATTAACTCACAACTGGATATTTTTACAGTATTAAGCATGGATCATTAAGCCTGTCTCTGATAGGCTCATTCTGCTTTTGCGCAAAGCAGTGGGCCTGAGGTTTGCTTGTGACCCCAACGCATGAGCAGATGGCTGGTGGGTGCCCCTAACACCCACCAGCCGCCCATTTACCACAAATAAAAAAGCCTTCACTGCGGAAGGCGTCTGTAACAACCGAACTGATAGTCTGCCAGACCCGCCATAACCAGCTGGGTCAGTATTAACTGGCAGCGTTCGCGTGAAAGGTAAGTATTCTGCGCAATCTCCCCGACTGTCGCCGGTTCGGTAACGCTTAATTCATTAAACACCACTCTGGCGGTTTCTGTCATATCCTGCTGTTTTAGCATGTCTTTTTCCCTTTTCCGGTTAACGTGACACACCAATAACTCTTGTCGAAAAAGCCAGCAAGCTGAAAGACAGGTATTCACCGCCACCAGCGCGTTTACTGTACTGACGCGATTTCAGTCATAAAAAACCCGCCAGGCGGCGGGGTGTAAAAAATCTTCTAACGTCAGGCATAAAACGCCCATCGTTAGAGCAAATTTACCACAGATTCGGGAAAAATCAACAACACTATCGCGTTACCCTCTTTAACTGCCGCTCCGCCCATGCCTCTTCAATGTCAAACCGAACCACCAACGTATCGTAAAAGCGTTTCACTGATTTTTTCCACGTATCAAGCGTGATAGCACTCGTCACTTTGCATATGGCATTAAATGCCTCCGTTGATGGCAGCCTTTCACAGCCACGACCACCACAACGCTGGCAGTCTCTGATAACAGGCATACCACGTTTTACCGACTCTTCACGATGAATGGCGACACCACGCCCACGGCAATCCTTACAGGCGGTGGAAACCTCACCCTTTCCGCCACACTCCGGACAGGCAACTTTTACCACCTCCCTGACTTTTTTCCATTCTTCCCAGTAAGACGGATACACGCCTTTTGTGCACTTTGCCCACACTGGTGGCTTACCATCCGGATACTGGATCTTGTTTGTAAAAACCTCGCTTTCAATAAATTTTTTTCCGTGACAGCAGGGGCACTGTTTTTTGCTCGCCGCGCTACGGGCATAATCTTCAAACGCATACGAAGCCATAATGCGCATCACTACCGGTTTTATTTCTGCCGGAAGTTTTCTCAACGCCGCCACACGATCGCACCGACTGAGTGCATAATCTGCCAGTAATTCTGTTGCCCGCGCCCTGTCATTCATACTGATGCCCATTTTCCCCAGGAACGCAGAAAACCCCATCTCAGCCCGATTCTGTGTCATGCCCTGCGCGGCCATCACATCAGTGATACTCAGCGCATCTTTCGACGTTGAGGCCGATGCATCAGTCAGGCCGGGGGATTTTGGGGAGTAGTATTTCGGTAAATCTTCCAGTTTCATTTTTTGACCTGCTCTTCATGCATTATGGGGTAAATCTTCACCCCCAGACGTCCACCAGATACTGGCTGACCACGAACGATATTGATTTCATCAAACTGCTCATCGTCCATTAACACTCCCGCATGCGTCAGCGCATCCAGCGGTGCTTTCAGGATATTGTCCAGGTCGCGACGACGCTTATCCGGTGGCTCTGCAATCACCTTTATCGCCAGCCTTCCGGACAGGCTTAATTTCAGCCGCTGCTGGCGAACAATAAGCGCCACAGCCCGGCGATAACGCTTTCCCTCCTCCGAGATAAAATATGTGCTGCCACGGCGTCGCCAGTAAGTGTTCACCGTCGGCGGGTAAGGTAAAACCAAATCTATGAGCATCAGTCACCTCTTTTACCCAAGCACGCCAGTTGCAAAGGCGTGATCAAGAAAACGAAAAATTAAATCAACCTGAGAACCATGCTTTTCTTCGAACGCCAGAGGATCCGCATGAAGCTCGTTGTGATGCTCCCGACACAGCGGTAGCGTGAAAATATCGTGAGATTTTGTCCCCATTCCGCCCTGACCATGACCAATCAGGTGATGGGGATCGTCGGCTGGCTTACCACAACACGCACACGGCTGTGTCTTCACCCAGCGTGTGTATTTCTCGTTAACCCAGCGGCGACGTTTAGGTCGTTTCATGAAAGATTCCGGAGACTCAGGATCAACGGCAATGCTGACCACCGTCTCTTCCTGTGGCGGGTTTTGCTGGTGGGCGTGAGGCAGCGGCGCAAGATTTTTTGTGCGCTGTTTCAATATGCTGGTGGCGGTCTGCTCTCCCGGTACGATGTCGCTTTCACGGTACAT
>OLIC01000090.1_pt1 | contig 18171 bp, 6 predicted proteins | sample 1609711 | NCBI WGS metagenome assembly OLIC01 (sample SAMEA4350152, study PRJEB24818) | metagenome | biome: human; feature: gut; material: faeces | place: Denmark | collected 2013-09 | reverse complement strand
CCTCACTTATTACGGTACGGCGGGAGAAGCGGCGGACGTCATTGACAACTCCATCACCGGGGCAGGCAACTTTGTAGCCCAGTCAGGCTGGGTGCATCTGTCCGAGAACGTAGCGCTTACAGGCACCTACACCGTCAATTCCGGCGCCGTACTCTCCAAGGCGGGCTCCATCAGCGCCGCGCTTGCGGGAGGCAGGCTGGATGCAGGCAATGGAACCATGAATGTGACGGGACTGACGGGGAATGGATCCATCTCCGCCTCCGCGGGCACCATGAATTTCCAGGACGCCTTCACAGTGGGGGAAACGATGGGCATCCTCGCCAACGGTTCCGGAACCATTACGGGCAATGTAACGGTGGACGGCGGACGCCTGTACTACACCTCCATGGACAATGTGGGCAGCGTGCTTCAGAACGTGACGCTGACTTCCGGCCTGATTGATTTTTCCGGTTTCCAGGAATTCCAGGACCTGTTCGGTTCCGAAGCCCTGGTGAATACCTCCTACAACCTGGGCGTTGACCTGGGGACGGGGTTCACGCTGGCGGATATTGACGAGTCCCTGTACACCATCACCACCGTTGACGGGAAAACGGTTATTACCTTCACGGGATCCGGCGCGTATGATACCGCATGGGATTCCGCCTGGGGGCTGGAAAACGTCCCCACCTCCGGCGCCGGAACACTGGCGGACCAGCAGACGCTGGCCCTGTACAACATTCGCGCCGCGTCCATGCAGGAGGGCTTCGGCTCCGTGAACGTCGTGACCGGAACGGGTGACCTGACGGGAGTGACCCTGGCAGGCGGCTATTACAACACTGCAACCAATGCAACGGCCACGGAGATCACTACCGGCATCTGGACGGATGTGCTGGGGGGCAATTACGGCCTGATCATCGGCGGCAGTTATGCCAACAACTGGAGCGGCACCGGCAAGTGGAACATCACGGGTGACGTCCATACCCAGATTCAGGGGGATACCTCCGTCAACTGGGTGGTGGGCGGCAACTACAAGGACGGCCAAGCTGCCGGCATTACGGGGAACGTTTACGTGTCCGTGGACGGAAATGCCGTGGTCAAGGGGAGCGTGATAGGCGGCGGCACCGCGGCCCACAACTCCACCAACAACATTGACGGCAGCACCTTTGTCGTGGTGCGCAGCATGCAGAGCGTGACGGATGAAACCGTCTCGCTCAATTCCGTAGCCAGGGGCTTCATCATCGGCGGCAGCGCCTATGAAGCCAACTCCACTTCCAGCGCCGCCATCACCGGAAGCACCAATGTGACGATTGACCTGGGGACTGCCTCCGGCACCTTCGTCAAGAGCATCGTGGGCGGTTCCTACTCGGGCAGCTCCGGAACATATACGATCAACGGGGACTCCAACGTCAGCATCACTGCCGCCAGTGACGCCGTCTTTACCGGGGCCATTTACGGCGGCGGCTACGGCACTGCCGGAACTTCCACGGTCAGAGGCAATTCCAACCTGACGCTGGATGGCGGCGCCTATACGGGAGCCCTTTATGCGGGCGGCGGCGGAGCAAGGTCCGCCGTGAACGGGAACGCCACCCTCACCGTTAAAAAAGCCGTGTTCCGAGCGGGCAGCACGCTGAATGTGTCGGAAGGCACGGTAGGGGGCACCTCCTCCCTGCTTCTGGGCGGTTACGGCAATACGGCGGACCAGGCCATCTCCTTCTCCAATACGGTCATTACCGGCTTCGACATTGTGACCATGTTCCAGAACTCCTTCTTTACGGGGAACCTGAACGTGGACGGCTCCAGCACGCTGGCCCTGGCGGGAGGCGCCGGAACGGGAATCAACGTGAATGGCACGTTCGCCCTTTCCGCGGAAGGGGAATTGAATCTGGACCTTACCGGGTTTGGCGCCTTGACGGACGGCATGTCCGTGCTCTCCACCACCGGACTGACCAACATCTCTTCCATCAAGGCCGTCTTTGCGGACGGCGTGGCGGGAACCATCACCCTTTCCAACAATGGCAGGGACCTGGTTTACACGGCGGAAACCCTCCTGCTGTGGGCGGGCGGTGAAAACGGGGTCTGGAGCGCGGAAAACATCTGGACGGACGGCGGCACGCCCGCCACGTATGCGGACGGCCTGGCGGTTTCCTTTGCAGACCAAGCCGGAGTCGCCACCTCCGCGGTGCAGCTTGATTCCGAGGTTTCCCCCGGCTCCATGCTGGTCCGCAACACCACCACCCGCTATGAGCTGGCGGGAACCGGAGTAATTGCCAATACCGCCGTTACCAAGGAAGGCACGGGAACCCTGGTGCTGGGCTCCGCTTCCATCCTCGGTACGGGAACCACCGTAGCCGTGAACCAGGGCGTTCTGGCGTTCGGGTATGATACGGACCTGCCGGCCACGGGCATCACCTGGGGCGCGGGTTCCTCCCTGGGAGCGGCCAACGGCGCGACGGTCACGGTGAATCTGGGAACCGTGACCAACCCGGCGTTCTCCCTTGCCGCGGATACCAACTCATTCATTAATCTGGTAACGCCTTCAGACCTTACCTTCGGCAATAACATCACGGGAGCCGGCTCCGTCCGGAAAACCGGTACGGGGCTGCTGAAATTGACGGGGGCCAACTCCGGCCACCTGATCGTGCAGGAAGGCAACGTCCAGATAGGGGGCGGCTCCACTGCCATCAATTGGGGCAGCGCCGGTTCCTCCGTCACCCTGCAGAACGGCACGTCCCTGATCATTGCGGGCAACAGCGCCCACCACACCATCGGTTCCGATCTGATTCTGGGCACGGCCGCATCTGACGCGGTCTCCCTGAAATGGGTGGACGCCTCCCAGGCAAACGCCACCAATTACCAGCATAACTTTACGGGAACCGTTACCGTCAACGGGGCGGCCACCCTGGTGGGCCGGGACAACTGGGCCAAGGAAATGGGCTTCACCGGAACGCTTACAGGCGCAGGCTCCCTGACCTACAGCCGCGGAGGGGGCGACGGCAGGTACAACTCCAACGGCAAGCTCATCATCGGCGGTGACGCCTCCGGATTTACCGGCATGATCACCATGAACGCCGCCAACGGGTACAGCACGGGGCTTGACATGCGCACCTCCATGGCGCAGGGCGGGGTCACCCTCACGTCCGGCACGGATACCACGGGATTCGCCTTCATGCGCGTGCTGGGGGATATTGAAATCGCCTCCCTGGACGGCACGGCCAACTCCCAGGTGGGCGCCGTGGGGGGAGCGCGTACGCTGACGGTGGGTTCCGGCACGTATAACGGCACCATCACGGACCACGGCGTTGCCATCGCCTACGGAGCCACCACCATCTCCTATGACACCACCGGAGTCCTCTCCCTGACCAAGGTCAGCGATGAAACCCTGACGCTGGGCGGAACGGTCAGCTACACGGGGCTGACGAACATCCAGGGTGGAACCGTTGCCCTTACTGCCGCAGGGGCCACGTCCCTGGGGAACATCACCATGGCGGCCAATACGCGGATGACGACCGCCGGGGCCCTGAATCTGGCGGCCAGTTCCACGCTGACCCTGGATATAAGCTCTTCCATCGGCGTGGGTGGGGCCTTCGGGGCCGGTACGTTCAACCTCACCCTGAATGGCCTTGAAGGCATTACGGAAGCCGGGGAATACACCCTGATTTCTGCTGCCAGCGGACTTGATGCCGCCAGCGCCATCTTCAACTGGGCCGGCTATACCGGAGACGAAACGCTGATTTACACGCTCGAACAGACGGGCACCACCCTCAAGCTGGTGGTGACTTCCGCCGGGGACGTTTGGATCTGGCAGGGAACGGAAGGCATGACCTGGAGCGACACGAACACGGGAGCCCAGTGGGGCATTGACGGCTCTGCGGATACGGCCGCCGGCCAGAACCTGGTCTTCAACAGCTCCGGAGCGGGAACCGTCACCCTGTCCGGCGCGGTGAATCCGGCCTCCATCACGGTGAACAACGCCGCGGGCAGCGACTATGTATTCGCCTCAGACGGCACCGGAAAAATTGCGCAGGGCACGCTGACCAAGCGTGGCGAAGGCAAGCTGACCCTGAACCTGGACAATACGGGCTGGGCGGGAGCCATCTCCCTCCAGCAGGGCGAGCTGGTGGCCCAGGTGGCCAACTCCCTCGGTTCCGGGGCTGTCACCATTACGGGCGGCACGCTCACGCTGGCTACGGCTGACGTCCAGCCGGGCATGGGCATGATCAACCTTCAGGGCGGGAGCCTCAATCTGGCGTCCGGCGCCTTTGCCACCGCGTTCACCGCAGACAACATGACGTGGACGGGCGGCTCCCTGATCCTGGGTGAAAATGTGACGGCTACCGCCGCCAAGGCCCTGGCCAACGGAAAAACCGTGGAGCTGGCCGCCGGCTCCATGCTGACGGTCAGCGGCGCCAATGACAACACGGCGCTGAACCTGGATGCCTCCGGCACCGGCACCATTTCCGTGGGCCTGGGAACCAGCTACGGAGCCAATGTCCTGAACATGAGCACGGCATTCCAGGGAACCCTGTCCGTGACATCCGGCTACTTCCAATTGAACAACGTGACCATGGGAGCAGACGGCACCGTGAACCTGGCGGACTCCAATGTCCGTGCGGAATGGAACGGCACGGCCGGGGGCGCCTTTGCCAATGACATCATCTTTACGGGCAACCAGATATTCGCCACCAAGGACTTCACCCTCAGCGGCGATCTGAGCGGAACGGCGTTCTCCACCCAGGGCGCGGGCAACATCACCCTCACGGGCGGCGTCAATCTGGACGGACAGCTCAAGGTGCACCGCGGCACGGTTACGGTGAACTCCGCCAATGTGACCAAGCTGGGGGACAGCATTGACATCCAGAACAACTCCACGCTGGCCTTTGCCCGCGACTTCTCCTACGGCGGCGTCATCAGCGGCACGGCCGGCAGCACGGTATCCGTAAACGCCGGAACGCTGGAGCTCACCGGAGCGAACACCTTCCTGGGCACCCTCTCCATTGCGGGCGGCGCTACGGCGCGGCTGGGTGACGGGAGCGCCTGGGCCGGGGCCCTCTCCGGAGCCGGTTCCCTGGTCGTGGATACCACGGGGAATATAACGCTGGCGGCCGGCAACACCGGGTTCACCGGTTCCACTACGCTCTCCGGAACGGGCACCGTCACCCTCGCGGGGGCCGACTCCCTGGGGTCCGGGCGGGTCACCGTCAACAACGGGATTCTTGACCTGGCCTCCCAGAATGCGGCCAACGCCATCCTGATCACGAAGGGAAGCCTGGCAAACGCGGGAGCTAAAACCACCGGAAACGTGGAAGTGGCCGCTTCCGCCGGAACGCAGGGCGCCCTGAACACCATCAATCTGGGCGGTCTGTCCGGCTCCATGGTCGGCTCCATCGTCATAGAAGACTACTCCCGGCTCACCGGCATCTCCGGCGGCCTGGACATGACGGGAAAGACGGTGACGCTGAAACTGGATTCCGGCAGCCTTACCGCGGGCGGAACAACCGGGCAGGGCGTCATTGATGCGGACAGCCTGACGCTCTCCGCCGCCAACACGACCATCAACCTCAGCAACCAGGGCGTCCTGGACCTGCTCTCCGCCAACCGGGATTCCGCCGACGGCGTAGGGCTGGTGCTGACGACGGGAACCCTGACCGTGGACAACTACAAGCAGATAGCCTTCTCCCCGCTTCTGGCCTCCCTCGGTTATGCCGTGACGGAAGTCCTGGGTGCGGACGGAACGCTGATGGTCAGCGGCAATACGGACCTCGTCTACCTCGTGGACACCACGCCCAACTCGGACAACCCCAACATCAGCGACTACGCCGCCCTGGATCCCTACAAGGCCGTGGGCATCAACGGAACCACGCTCAATGTAAGCCTGAACGGTGCTCCTGAAGCCTCCCGGAACGGAGACGGCCTGAAAGTCAGCAACCTGATCGGCAGCAATGGCGCTCTGGTGGTGACGAATACGGCGGCGGACGCTGCCGCCAACCATGCCGTGGTGGACCTGATCCAGAACGTGGACGCCGGAGGCAACAGCTACGGCGGCACCATCAGCGGGGACCATGTGGACTTTATCAAGAAAGGAGCGGAAACCCTCACCGTGGAAGGCAGCTTCACCGGAAATGACTCCATGCTGAGCTCCACGGAAGGGAACATTGTCCTGAACGGTACGGGCAACAGCCTCACTACGCTGGAGCTCGCCGGGGGAGACATCACGCTGGGCGGCAGGAATGACGGCGCCTCCCGCGTGACGACGGTGGAAAACCTGGCCTCCGGCACGGGTGGAGGAACCCTGGACCTGGGCCGCGGCGCCCAGCTGGTCCTCACCGGCCAGCAGGCCGGCAGCCATGTGACTGATGTGACCATCTCCGGTGACGGCACGCTGACCCTCGGAGGAACGGGAACGGACTCCTCCCTGACGCTGGGCAACGGCTCCTCCCTGGACGGCGTTCTGCTGGACATCCGGGAAGGTTCCGCGCTTTCCACCGCGGCCGGCTCCGTGAACACGGTCTCCGGCCTGACGGGCGGGGGCGCCCTGAAGCTGAGCGGTGCGGAAATGACGGTGGACTCCTCCGCCTCCCATACCTTTACCGGTACGCTTGACGGCGCATCCGGAACGCTCAACGTCAAATCCGGCAACGGCAGCGTGCAGACCATCAAGGGTGCGGGCAATGCCGGCTACAACCTGAACGTGAGCGACGGCGGCGCGCTGACCCTGGCCGGCGCGGCTGCGGAAGGCGGTAATCCCGCCCAGGCTGCCTACAAGGGCATTACAGTGAACGGAGGCACGCTCAACATCGGCAGTGCGGACGCTCCCAAGACCCAGTTGACTCTTGGCACGGACGGCTTGAGCGTGACGGGGAACAGCACGGTTACCATCACCACGTCCTCCACCACGGTGGATGGCCTGGGGAACCCCTTCGTCACCTCCAGCGGAAACATTACGCTGGGCGACGGAACGGGAGAAGTGACGCTGGTCATGACCAACCTGGACACCCTGGTGACGGGGAGCACGGAAACGCTGAACATGGAACTGTTCAAGACGACGGACGGCGCGCTGGTATCCCTGGGCGACAACGTCACCCTCCAGGACATGATCCTCAGCTCCCTGTATGAAAACCTGTCTCTGACCACGAATGACAGCATGACGGCCATCATCCTCACCGGCACGGCGCGCACGGAAAACATCTTCCGTGACTCCTCCCTGACGCGGAACGCGGCCACCGGGGCGGACCTGCTGTGGAACTCCCGCTACCATATGGAGGAAGGCACCACCCTGCGCGACTTCTACACCTCCGTTCTGCTCTCCCAGAACGCGGGCGACTACTCCGGCGCGGCCCGCAAGCTGGCCGCCGCCGCGGGCAGCACGGTCACCAGCCTGGGCATCGCCCAGCGTGACTCCCTGCGCGACCAGATGGGCTGGATCCGCAACCGCGTGGCGCAGATGGGCGTGAACCCCGCGTACGTCCATGAGGACATGCCGTACTTCCACATGTGGATGCAGGGCACCGGGTCTTATGCCAAGCTGGACACCAAGGGGGATGAAAGCGGCTATGAGCTCACCACCTGGGGCGGAACGGTAGGCATGGACGTGGACATCAACGACAACTTCACCGCTGGCGCGGCCTTCACGGCCAACTACGGAAGCCTCACGGCGAATGCGGCGGATACCGCGGACGGTGACCTGGACAGCTACTACGTCAACTTGTTCGCCCGGTACCAGTCCCGCAAATGGTCCCACCTGCTTATCCTGACGGGCGGCTGGAATGATGCCAAACTCACGCGCACGGTGGATTACGGCTCGGGCTCCTACCAGGCCCACGGCAGTACCACCGGGTCCGGCTTCGGCGCCATGTACGAGCTGGCGTACGACATCGCCCTTAATGAAGACAAGAGCGTGATTCTCCAGCCCCTGTTCAACGCCTCCATCGTGACGACGCGCATGGACGGCTACAGTGAAAGCGGCTCCGCCGGAAATGCCGGGCTGAGGGTGGAGGACCAGGAACTGACCACGGCCGCAGTCGCCGTGGGCGCCAGACTCTCCGGCCTCATGGGCTCCAACGTCTTCGGGCGTGAAGCGCTGGGTGAAATCCGGGTGAACGTCTCCCAGGACATGGGCGACCGCCGCGGGCAGGCCAATGTGGGCTTCCTGGCGGACCCCTCCTACACGCGTCCGGTGTACGGCGCCAAGGTGGGAAGCACGGCCTTCCAGGCCGGTGTGGGGCTGAGCGTCCCCGTAGGCACCCAGGGCGTCATCTTCGTGGACGGCAATGCGGACATCCGCAGCGGTTCCAGCTCCATCAACGGAAGCATCGGCTACCGCTACAACTTCTAAAGGAAGAAAACGTCAGTTAATCAGAAGGCCGCTGCGGAATAATCCGCAGCGGCCTTCTTCGTGAATGGGCGGGATTTCTTTATAGGATAACGTGAAGAGTGATTTCCGCCCTCTCATGGGCGGCTTACTTCCATTCCCATTCAACGGGCGTTTCCATGTCCGGCCTCAGCGCCTGGCGGACCGGGCAGCTCATGGCCGTTTTTTCCAGCATGGAACGGAGGGGATGGCTGCTTTCCAGGGGCATTACGGCCTTCAGCTCAATCTTTTCAATCCCCTTGGAGGATTCCACCGCGCGCGCCAGAACGCGCATGCCTTTCAGGTCCACGCCCTTTCTGGCCGCGACCACGGAAACCAGGCTCATCATGCAGGAGGCGAGCGTGGAACCGAGCATCACGCCGGGGGAGGGAAACTCCGCGCGGCCTTCAAAAGAGGCGGGCAGGTCCGTGGCAAAAGTGATGTTGGAGGGAATGTAGGTGGTTTCACAGCGGAATTGCCCGACGTTCTCCGTCTCGGAGGTGTAATGAGTATCAGTCATAGGAGTGTGACAGCGGAACCCTGGATCGAGTTCACCTGAATTTGGTTATTTTTTTAGTTGGGCCGTCGCGGAAATCCGATTTGCAGGGGTGCCGGTCCATTCCGGCATGCGCGGCAAAGCCCCCCCTTATCCCCGTTCTCCTGTGCTTGCCAGGAAATCAATCCTGATCTGATGCAGCCCTTCACCGAGCTTCATCACCATCCGTTCCTTTCACGATGATGGCGTGGCTGTCAACGGAATCTTCACGCAGTGACTTGATCTGCCGGTATTCTTCCGAAGAAAAGCAGCGTTCCAGGCTTTCCCTGGAGGGAAAACGGATGACGATCACGCGGTCCGGCTTCCACCCGGAGCTCAGCGGAATGACCTCATTGGTCCTGACCAGGTATTCGCCGCCGTGTTTTTCAACAATGGGCTTCACTTCCCTGATGTAGGAATCGTATGGAGTGTCTGCATCGGAGCTTAAAGAAACCGTTACGATAAAATAATAGTTCATATCCTTCCTTTCCCTGGTGGACGGCTCCTGTGCGGCTGCCATGAAATGCTCCGTGGGGAATTCGCAGTTTTCATGATTCGCCGGAAGCGTCCGGTGCCTTGACAGGGAGACTAAAGCCGGAGGGCTTTGCTGTCAATCCGTCTTCCGGGCTTGCCCGGACCCGTGGCGCCTCCTTGTTTGTGGGAATCGCTTTACAAGGGCGGGGGCCCTTGTTTCCGGGGATGCGGTTATCAGGAGAACGGATGGGGAGGGAGGTTTCCCCGGCTTGAACGGAAAAGCTTACGGAGTGTGTTCCGGGTGCCCTTCCGCCAGAATGCGCCGGATGGGTTCCGCGTAAAGCTCCGGCTCCAGCAGGAAGGAATCGTGCCCTTTGGTGGAAACGATGGTATGGAACTCCACGGGAATGCGCGCGGATTCCAGCTGCGCCACAAAATCCTGCTGTTCCGCCGGGCGGAAGCAGCAATCCGTATCAATGGAAAAGACGAGCGCGGGAATTCCTGCGCGGCGGAAGCCTTCCAGAGCGGTTTTAAACGTTCCGTCCGGAGCGTGGTCGCGGATGTCGAACTCCGCCCACATGTCCGCAATGCGGATGTAGGCGTTCGCGTCAAAGCGTTCCGCAAACTTGGTCCCCTGATGCAGCATGTAGCTCTGTGTGCTGCGGGTGGGCGTCATCCATGTGAGCAGTCCGGACTTGCCCCCCACTTCCTTTCTGGCGCGCTGTTCCAGGCCTTCCTGGTATACGAACGACTTGTGGCCGATGATGCGCGCGAACGCCAGCCCCTTTTTGGGGGCCGGTCCCTGGTAATAGTCGCCCCCGCGGAAATCCGGATCAAGCTCGATGGCCAGGATTTGTTCAAACAGGGACAAACGGCCCGGCTGGAATTCGCCCAGCTTCACGGCGCCCAGTCCCTGGACTGCGCGCGCCGCATCGGTCCGGAAAAGGTGATCCGCGTACTGTGGCCGGACCGTTATGAATCCCTGGACGCCCTTCAGAAGGAAATGGAACTGTGGGCGGACAGCTGCGCCTGGTTCCTGCTGGATGCGGGCAGCCAGGGAGGTGGCCACGGCGTCTCCCTGGACTGGAACGCCCTGGCTTCCCTGAAATCCCCCCGGCCCTGGTTCCTGGCGGGCGGCCTTTCCTCCGCTTCCCTGAACAAGGCGCTGGAACAGTGCACCCCGAACGGCATTGACCTGAACTCCGGCGTGGAAGCCATCCCCGGCCAGAAAAGCCCGCAAAAGCTGCTGGCGGCCCTTAAATCACTCATCTCCTACACCCCTTACCATATCGCATGAACAAAGAAGGATATTTCGGCAACTTCGGCGGCCGCTTCGTACCGGAAGCGCTGCGCCCCCCGCTCATGGAGCTGGAGGAAGCCATGGCCACCATCATGCCGTCCCGCGAGTACCGGGACGCGCTCCAGGACCTGCTGGTCAACTACGCGGGCCGTGAAACGCCCCTCACGTTCTGCCCCCATCTCTCGGAAAAGCTGGGCTTCCGCCTGTGGCTGAAGCGGGAGGACCTGCTGCACACCGGAGCCCACAAGATCAACAACGCCCTCGGGCAGGCCCTTCTTGCCAGGCTGATGGGGAAAACGCACCTCATTGCGGAAACCGGGGCGGGGCAGCACGGCGTGGCTACGGCTACGGCGGCGGCCCGGCTCAAGATGGACTGCACCATCTTCATGGGCGCGGAGGACGTGGAGCGCCAGTCCATGAACGTGATGCGCATGAAACTGCTGGGGGCGACGGTTTTCCCGATTGAAAGCGGTTCCCGAACCCTGAAGGACGCCATTAACGAGGCCCTGCGCTACTGGATTTCCCATCAGGAGGACACTCTGTACTGCTTTGGCACGGCGGCGGGGCCCCATCCGTTCCCCACGCTGGTCAGGCAGCTCCAGTCCGTCATCGGCACGGAGGCCCGCGCCCAGATGCTGGAACGCGCCGGAAGGCTTCCGGATGTAGTGGTGGCGTGCGTGGGCGGCGGCTCCAACGCCATCGGCATGCTCCACCCCTTTGTGGAAGATGAAGGCGTTCGCCTGGTGGGCGTGGAGGCCGGAGGCACCGGGGAGCCCGGATGCTACAACTCCGCACCCATCAACCTGGGCAGCCCCGGCGTGCTGCACGGCCACGTGACCATGCTTTTACAGGATCAAGACGGGCAGATACAGCCGTCCCACTCCATTTCTGCCGGGCTGGACTACCCCGGCGTGGGGCCGGAGCACTCCCACCTGGCGGAAATTGGCCGGGTGCATTACGGCGTCATCTGTGACGCCTCCGCGCTGAACGCCTTCCAGACCCTGACGCAGGAGGAAGGCATTATCCCCGCTCTGGAATCCTCCCATGCCGTCGCGTGGGTGCTGGACCATGCGGACGAGCTGCCCGCGGGGGGTGACGTGCTGGTGAACCTCTCCGGCCGCGGAGACAAGGACCTGGGAATCGTTAAAAAATATCTGAACCTTTAAGCCGCATCTTTCCATGAACAACATGCAGAAATCACCGTTGCAGGAAGCCGTGGAGCGCGCCCATGCCCTCGGCAGGCGCGCCGTCATCCCCTTCATCACCGCCGGATTTCCTGACAAGGAATCCTTCTGGACCCATCTGGAGCGGATTGACGGAGCAGGGGCGGACATCATTGAAATAGGCGTTCCCTTCTCGGACCCCGTTGCGGACGGTCCTCTCATTGAACAGGCCTCACGGGACGCGCTGGCCTGCGGCGTAAGCCTGAAATGGATTCTGGACGGTCTGAAAGCCCGCAAGGGCCGCTTTTTCGCCAAACTGGCGCTGATGGGGTATGTGAACCCCTTTTACCAGTACGGGCTGGAACGGCTTGCCCTGGATGCGGCGGAAGCCGGAGTCAGTGGCTTCATCGTTCCAGACATGCCGCTGGAAGAATCCGGCATCTTCAGGGATGCCTTTGACCCCCACGGACTGACGCTCGTCACGCTGGTGGCTCCCAACACCTCCGTGGAACGAATGCGGGAATACAAGTCCCATACCTCCGGCTTCGTTTACGTGGTTTCCGTGCTGGGGACCACGGGAGGAAAGGTGGACCTGACGCAGAGCGTCACGGAAACCATGCGCCGCGCCCGGGCCGTATTTGACGTGCCGCTGGCGCTGGGCTTCGGACTCCAGACGCCGGACCAGCTGGATGCCCTGCCGGAAGACGCCCGTCCGGACGCCGCCGTTCTCGGCAGCGCCCTGCTCAGGCACATTGCGGAAGGGAAGGATGCGGCGGAATTCCTGGGCAAATGGACCGGAAAGTAAAATAACATTCCCCGTTAACGTTAAAAAGAGGCTGTGCAGTTGTTCTGCACAGCCTCTTTGCTGCTGGCCGCCCGTCAAAGATAAAGTAATTTTGACGGTTTTCCGGCGCCTGCAATCAGGCTCTGTCAATAGGCATAACTGACGCCGGCGTTAAACCGGTGCGCCGTGGCCTTGCTCCTTCCCTCAAACTCGTACCCTGCATACATCCTCCAGCGCGCGTTCAACTGCAGGGCGCTGTTCACGTTCACCCTCACCCCGTTCCGGTTAGGAGACGTTCCTTCCGCTTCCCAGCGGTACCCGTTGAGCAGCCGCTCCGCCTGCGCACTTGGGTTCCTGCGGTACACGTCCGGCACGTAGCTCACCATCGCGCTGTTGATCCATTCCCGGCCTTTCAGCTCACTGCGGTGCGTCAAGCCCACTCCCACCGGTACGCTCAGGTTCTTCAGGCGCCCCTTTTCAAAGCGCCTCGCGTCCCAGCCCGTTTCCGTAAACGCCTCCTGCGTCACGTCCGTATACTCCAGCCCCAGCATGACCTCCATCGCAACGGTCTCGTTTACCCGGCGGCTCCACTTCCCGGTGAATGTTCCAAACAGGGTTTCATTGGTCCACTTGCCGTGGGACCGGCCGCCCGTGTGGAAGGAATTCATCTTGTTGTCCGTCCAGCCATAGCCTGCCGTTCCCGTCACCAGCAACGTATTCTTCCTGTTGAGAACCTTGTGCCAGCCGCCGTAGAGCATGCCGATGCGCGTCTGCTGGTCAATATCTCCCGCAAAGCTGCGCCCGCGCATCCTGCCGTACAGGTCTCCGAAGCCCAGGCCCAGGATGGCGTGGGAAGTGATTCTCCTGTCCGCTCCCACGGAATAGCCGCCGCCGTGGTAGTCAAAGCCGTCCCGTACTCCCTCGGAGGCGTGGTTGAGGAAATCCCCCATGCCCTTGACCCAGTAGTTGTTTTCCGGCCCGGTGATGAAGCGCTGGGCATCCAGGTTGCCCAGGGCGGCCCGGGACATCCCAAGCGCGTTGGCGGCGCTGGACCACATGGAGTTCATAGCCAGGGTACCTGCCAGTTCCGGAAGGATGTCCCGGATGGCGGAGTCCTCGGCGGGAGTCCAGACCAGTTGGAGTTGTTCCGGGAAGCCGTCACCATCCGCATCTACCCACTGGTGGCTCCAGGAGCCCGTGTAGGCATAGGGGCTGTCCACCCGGTCGGACCCGGCAGCCAGAGAATGGGCGCCGGAGAAGTCATCCGTGTGGGTCTGGTTGGAGTCCGTCAGGACGATGAAGGTACGCTGCTGCTTCCAGGAATTGTCCGCATAGAAATAATCGGCGGATATCCCCGTGTCCATAATCCCTATAGAGCCGCCCAGGGTGAAGGAATCAGAGGCGGAGATGGAGAGGCCGGTGGTGTTTGCCTGCGTGGCGGTTTCCTGAGCCTGCTTTTGCATGTCAAAGACGAAGCCGCGGGAAAGATCCACGTTTTTGGCATTGATGAAGGCGGTGGTTCCGGGGCGCAGGACGGCGTCCCCATTCGTGATGGAGAAGGAGGCGGCATTGATGACGCTGCCCCCGGTGATTTCCAGAGTGCCGTGTTCCAGAGTCATGGAGGTATCGTCCCGCAGGCCGGCATTGCCGAAGACGACATTGTGTTCCAGGATGAGGGAGCCGCCGTAGAGGGTGGTTTGTCCCTTGAAATCGCTGTAGCGGCTGGCCACGAGGTGGGCGTTGTCCCCCTGGTAGAGTTCCCCGCTGAAGATGACAGTGCCATCCGTAGCGTGGGAGATGCCGTCGTCATCCGTGTACTGGTTGAGAGAGAGGGTGACGTTTTCCGTAGAACTAAAATAAGCCGCACTGGTGATCGGATCATTAAAGCGAACCTCCTTTCCTTGGGCGGCGGCCAGCTGGAGATGGTTGGTTCCGTCTACATGAATGGCGTTGGCAACGCCGTTTACCACGGAGAAGGAGCCGTCATTGTGTTGAGTGAACGTCCCCCCGGTCATGTTGCCGCTGAAGAGCACGTCATGCGTGAATGCCAGAAAGCGGCTGGAATTGTCGGTAGTGATCCCTTGCAGGTAAATGGCTCCACCGTAGGTAGAGGAATAGTTATTGGTGAAGATGGCGCCGTTACGGATCGTGAGGAAAGAGTTAACTCCCTGCATATAAATCGCTCCGCCAGAGGAGGTGGAGATGGAGTAGGAGTCTGAGGAAGCATAATTCCCGGAGAAGGTAACATTGTTTCCCAGAGTCAGCGTTGCATGGTCTCCCTCCATATGAATCGCTCCGCCAGAGGAGTTGGAGTAGTTGGAGGAGTAGTTGGAGGAGGAGTCTGAGTAAGCATAATTCCCGGAGAAGGTAGCGTTGTCCTCCAGCGTCAGCATTGCATGGTCTCCACGCATATAAATCGCTCCGCCAGAGGAGGTGGAGGTGGAGGCGGTGGAGTAGGTGCCGGACTTGGAGAAAGTATAATTCCCGGAGAAGGTAGCGTTGCTCCCCAGGGTCAGCGTTGCATGGTCTCCCTCCATGTAAATTGCTCCGCCAAAGGAGGTGGAGGGGTAGTTGGATAAGTGGGAGGTGGAGTCGGAGAAAGTATAATTCCCGGAGAAGGTAGCGTTGTCCTCCAGAGTCACCGTTGTATCATCTCCACTCATAGCAATCGCTCCGCCAGAGGAGGAGGAAGAGGAGTAGTTGGAGGAGGAGAAAGCATAATTCCTGGAGAAGGCAGCGTTGTTCCCCAGGGTCAGCGTTGCATGGTCTCCCTCCATATCAATAGCTCCTCCGTAAGCACTATTGTTTGAATTATCAACATGGTTATTGAGAAATTGAACCTTTCCGGTGATTTCCAGAGATACGTTATCATCTGCTGTGCGTATCACTCCTGCGGCGCCATTGCTCCAGATGACGGAGTCCATCTCCAGCGTGTACTCTCCCGCTCCCAGGTCGTACAAGGGATTCTTACCCAGGCCGGATAAGTCTACGGCACAGAGTGCAGCCGGATCAGCGGAGCGGAAGTTGACAGGAACGGTTAGACCGGTAGTCAGGGAGGCGTCATCGTTGTTCAGAATCACCGTATCCCCGGCAACTAGGGCGACGGAGGAGACCAGTTCCTCCAGGGTGGAGTATATGTTATTGTCTGGATCGGAATATTGAGATGCGTCTACCATGAAGTCCGCCGCGGAGGCGGAGAAGGACAGGGAAATAATGGGAACCAGCAGAGAGGCCAGGAGGCTGCGGCGCAGCAACAAAGGAAGGATGGGTTTCATGATCAATAATAAGAATAAATATAGCCTTATGGCAAAGAGCAGAACTAAATAGCGGATTTCTAATCCGTATTTTTCTTCAGCCGCAGGAAGAAACTCAAGCAGGTACCATTTGAGAAATATCGGGTAACAGGATTGATTGTTGGAAAACTATGTATTTCTATGTGATTAAGTATTTTGAGGTATTAAGAAATTTGCCGCGGCAAAAAAGAAAAGAATGAAGCATGGGGTTCTGAAAGATGAAGGGGTTTTGCTCAGCGCTCTATTTCAGAAGAGGAATTTATCTTAAAATAATTCCCTATCATTGTAGTAGGATTGACATCGGATTAGAAATCCGTCACATGCCGGAAAAGGAGAAAATAATCATAGGACCCCGGAAGGAATAAACAGATGGAATTCCTCTGTTGTGCTTGGAGGAGATTGATTGATAAAGCCGGGAAAACGCGTTCAAGCCATGGAGTCCTCCAAGCTATCTGATGGCCGTTCTCCCGGGAACAAGGGGGCCCGGCCTTGCAAGTCCGTTTCTCTTCCGGATCCGTTCACTCTTCCTGTGTTTCAGAAGGACGCCGGTTCAGCGGTCCGTTCGTGCGGAGCCGTGCCCCGGAGTTTTGCTCAGACGCTTTACAAAACTGCGAGAGTGGGAAATTTTGGAAAATGGACCAGAGGCATATCCAGTCATTCTTCCTCAATCTCCAAGCAGATTCCTTCATAACCTGTTGCAGGGCATCTTTTTATTTTATCCTGCCATTAAAAGGGCAAATGCGGATTCGCAATCCGCTGTCTCCATATTCACCTATTATTCAAAATTCAATTATTGAATAACGTTTAACGAGCAATGAATTATCTATTTTCAAAATAATCCATTCAGAGCGAACTTGGAAAATTTTGTCAATGGGAATATTTCTGTACTGTTAGAAAACCGTTGCAACTGACTCTTTTCCTTTGACAGCGGATTGCGAATTCCTTATTTATATTCACAATCATATTCCCCTTGCCGTGTTGTGGGAAAGGTTCTTTTATGATTTATAAACCCTTAATTGTCAAACGTTACATGAAATTGCACCTTCCCTTGAATCTGCTGGCTGCCCTGATGACTTCCTTCTCAGGAGTAACACTTGGAACTGCCACTTTTGCAGGAGTCTCTGGTCTTTTAATAACTGTATCACAGGCTTATGCGGCGGACGTTGCTTTTAACGGAACGCAGGTTAATGTAGCGGCGGGGGGCACTTCCGCCTATGACGTGGGCACTGTCACGGCTTCTACCACCTTGAATTTTGCCGGAGCCGGCACGGCCACCATCACCAATTTGAATGGAGACGCCCCGGAAGCCGTGCTGACGGTAAACCGCGTCGCCAACGGAAGAACGGCCCTCTCCACCCTGACCCTGAACGGGGCGGGCACCTTCAACGGCATTATTTCCCTCTATTCCAACACGACGGGGGGGACGCAGAACAACATCCTGAACCTCAACCACGCGCTGGCAGCCCAGAACGCCACCATCAAGCTGGGCGGCTACGGGTATACGACCGGAGCTTCCGTCCTGCAAGCGGGCGTGAACACCTCCATCAGCAAGCTGGAGCACAACAACACCGCCGCCCTGATTACCGGGGAGGGAACCACGCTGACCATCACCGGGGATTCTTCCTCCTACGGCGGAAGCTTCGGCGGCACCGTGACGGTTGATTACACGGGGGGCGGCACGTTCACCTTGGGCAATTCCGACAAGACCGTGGCTCTGACCCCTGCCGCCTCCGCGGATGCCACTCTTAAAATCAGCAGCGGAACGCTTTCCCTGTTTTCCGGCAATGTCAACTGGTCCCAGAAGCTGGTCATGGGGGACGGCACCACGCTGACTGTGCAGGACGGCCCCGCCGTTTCCGGATATTATAACTATGACGCCACTTCCATCAATGGGGACGGCTTTACCTTCTCCGGGGCAGCCACGTTCGGCACCGGAGTGAACCTCACCACCCAGTACGGCAAGAACATCAAATTCACGGGCGTGCTTACGGCCGCCTCCGGCTTTTCCATCAGCGGGGCCGATAGCGAGTACACTTATTACACCCTGACCGGCACGGAAAACCAGATCGGCGGGACCATCGCCATCACCCGCAACTCCACTTCCCTGGGCATCAACGCTTCCGGTTCCCTCGGCACCGCCGCCGTAACTACTTCCTCCGGCAGCCAGTACCTCACTTATTACGGTACGGCGGGAGAAGCGGCGGACGTCATTGACAACTCCATCACCGGGGCAGGCAACTTTGTAGCCCAGTCAGGCTGGGTGCATCTGTCCGAGAACGTAGCGCTTACAGGCACC
>OLIC01000079.1_pt1 | contig 19812 bp, 19 predicted proteins | sample 1609711 | NCBI WGS metagenome assembly OLIC01 (sample SAMEA4350152, study PRJEB24818) | metagenome | biome: human; feature: gut; material: faeces | place: Denmark | collected 2013-09 | reverse complement strand
CCATATCAATGATTTTCTGGTGCGTACCGGGTTGAGAGGCGGTGTAAGTGAACTGTAGTTGCCATGTTTTACGGCAATGAGAGCAGAGATAGCGCTGATGTCCGGCAGTGCTTTTGCCGTTACGCACCACGCCTTCAGGAGCGGAGCAGGAAGGACATCTGATGGAAATGGAAGCCACGCAAGCACCTTAAAATCACCATCATACACTAAATCAGTAAGTTGGCACCATTACCTGACCAAACTTCCTCTATCGCGGCACCTGATTGCATCAATATCGAAAGTGATAAGATCCTCTCACTAGCAGGGCATGACAAGTGTAACTGCTGATTTGTTAGCCTGTTTTAAGTTTTTTAAGATCAATTATTTCTCATTTTTTGACTTTATTGCTAGCCGTGAAAATGCAAAGCCTATAGGATACAAAAATTACAATTTGTAGGTTTTGTGAGTCATATGAAGGCAACCAATATAGACCCTCAACTGCTTGAAAAAGCCACGAGTATCTTTGCTGAGTTGGGCTTACCTATTGAGCAGGCTATTAACGTCTTTTTAGCTAAATCCGTTCAAGCCAAAGGTTTTCCGTTTTCTGTTGCTCTTGAAAATGAAGTAGAGACACGGGAAGTTGCACAAACGCAACACAATATCAGCAATGCAGAGATAACCGAAGCTATCCAAGACTTGGTTGAACATGCTCTACCACTGAGTGAAATAGAAAACCTCACGCAGCTAACCTATTGTCGCAACATTTTTGGGTTGTCATTCCCCGTGCTCAAACTGGCTAAATCATCACGGCCAGAAGACATTCGCAGTGCAGCCAAAGATGCCAAAGAGCGAAACCGCTACTCCACCACTAAAGTGGCCCAGCGAGATGAAAAAACCTATGTTATTTGCACCCAATGGACCGACAGACATCGTTCTGCATTTTGCCGTTGGCAAGCCATCTTTAGCTAGAACGCAAAATAATAACCAAACAATACACTGATTTTTTAACGATTTAACTTCATTTAGGTAGTATCAATGAACTTACAAGACAAAGAACAAAGCGCCAAACTCTCCAGTGCTATTTGGCGTATGGCAGATGATTTATGGGGTGATTTCAAACACACCGATTTTGCGCGGATTATCCTGCCATTTTTGCTACTGCGTCGTATTGAATGCGTGTTAGAACCCACCCGTGAGGAAGTTCGTAAGTTCTATCTGGCCGAAAAACAATCCGGCATAGACCTTGGTTTAGTGTTGCCAGAAATTGCGGGATTCGCCTTTTACAACACCAGTGAATATAGCCTAGAAACCTTAGGCGCGTCAGACACCGGCGACAACCTAGAACACTACATCAGCCAGTTCAGCAAAAACGTTCGTACCATCTTTGATGAGTTTAAATTTGGTCAAACCATAGAAGATCTGGAAAAAGCCAAGTTGCTGTATCGCATGGTAAACCATTTTGCCAACCTCGACTTGCATCCTGATGTAGTGTCTGACCGCGTATTATCAGATGCTTATGAAGAGCTGATTCTAAAGTTCGCCAGTTCGGTTAATGAAAAGGCCGGGGAATTTATGACCCCGCGTGATGCCGTGCGTCTTGCCACCAAACTGGTGCTGGCGGCGGATGAAGATATCTTTAGTGAAAAGGGTGTGATCCGCACCATCTATGACCCAACCTGTGGCACGGGCGGTTTCCTTTCCGATGCCATTAGCCAAATTGAAGAAATGGGCAGCAGCGCTAAAGTCGTGCCTTTTGGTCAAGAGCTCGACCCCGCGACCCATGCCATGGCGCTGACCAATATGATGATCCGCGGTTTTGATGCCAATAACATCAAGCAAGGCAACACCTTATCAGACGATCAGTTACGTGCCGACAAGTTTCACTACGGCCTTGCCAACCCGCCATTTGGCATTAAGTGGGAAAAAGCCAAGAAAGAAGTAGAACGTGAGCACAAACAGCTCAAATACGCCGGACGCTTTGGGCCAGGCCTGCCGAGTATTTCTGATGGTTCAATGCTGTTTTTACTGCACTTGGTATCAAAAATGGAAACGCCGGAAAATGGTGGTGGCCGAGTGGGTATAGTCCTTTCTGGCTCGCCACTGTTTAATGGCGATGCAGGCTCAGGCCCATCAGAAATCCGCCGTTGGCTGCTAGAACAAGACTTAGTCGAAGCGATTGTTGCCCTGCCAACCGATATGTTCTTCAACACCGGCATTGGCACCTACATCTGGATTTTGACTAACCATAAAGAGCCAAGACGCAAGAATCAGGTGCAACTGATTAACTTGGCAGATATTTGGACTCCCATGCGTAAATCGCAAGGCGATAAGCGCAAGTACCTGAGTGATGAACAGATTGACGATATTGTCCGTGCGTACGATGGCTTTGAAGCCAGTGACAACTGTAAGATCTTCCAGACTACTGATTTTGCCTACCGTAAAGTCACCATTCAGCGTCCACTGCGTGCCAAACTAGATATTACCGCTGCGGGCATTGCTGCATTTGTGCAGCAAGATACGTTTAAAAAACTCAAACCAGAGCAACAAGCGGCATGGGTACAATACCTCACCGATAACCTTGGCCTTCAGCCTTATGAATGGGCACGTTTGGCGGTTAAGAAGAATAACAATAAGGGTGACTTTGGTAAGTGCTCAAAAGCACTGGCTACGGCCTTAACTGCGCACTTTGTAAAAATTGATCCGCAATTTGAGCCTGCACTGGATGAAAAAGGCCAAGTGATCGCCGACCCTAAACTCAAAGACACCGAAAGCATTCCTTTTGACCGCGACGTTGAAGATTACTTCGCACAAGAGGTGCTGCCACATGTACCGGATGCCTTTATTGATCACTCAGTGCGTGATGAAAAAGACGGCGAAGTGGGCATTGTCGGTTATGAAATTAACTTTAACCGCTATTTCTACCAATACGTGCCACCACGCGAGTTGAGTGTGATTGATCGTGAGCTAAAAGCATGTGAAGCGCGCATTCAGGCTCTGCTGAATGAGGTGGCGTAATGAATGCTGGCAACATAGTAGATGCTTTCGTATCTGACTCGAAATGGAACTCAGTACCAGCTAAACGTTTATTTACGAGTAGCAAAGAAATCAATCAAGGAATGAAAGAATCTAATCGTCTTGCACTAACAATGAAAGGTGTCATAAACCGCTCGTTAGACGATTTACAAGGACTTCAATCTTCTGATTACTCTGTTTATCAGATTTTTGAAAAAGATGACTTAGTTTTTAAGCTCATAGATCTTGAAAATATAAAGACTAGCCGAGTGGGGATTGTGCATGAACGAGGAATAATGAGCCCTGCATACATCCGTGTTTCAGCGAGTTCAAATAGCATCTACCCAAGGTTCTATTACTGGTACTTTTTTGCTCTATACCTAACCAATATTTATAACAAACTGGGTGGAGGAGTTCGTCAGAACCTAACAGCTGGTGATCTTTTAGAAATACCTGTTCCACTGATTGATATTTCATTACAGAAGCAGGTTAGCACATTCCTTGATCGCGAAACCCAGCGCATCGACAGTCTGATCGAGGAAAAGCAGACCTTTATTAAGCTGCTCAAAGAAAAACGCCAAGCACTGATCAGCCATGTGGTCACAAAGGGGCTCTATCCCAATGTGGAGATGCAGGACTCTGGCATCGAGTGGATTGGGCAAGTGCCGAAGCATTGGGAAGTCAAAAAGATAAAGCATATTTGCTCCAACTTTATGTATGGAACCTCTCAAGACTGTAACCAGTCTGATGTTGGCTATCCTGTTCTCAGGATACCAAACATCAAGAGTACCAATGTTGATTTTGAAGATCTCAAATATGCAAATATCAGTGATGTTGATGCTTTAACTTATCTTTTATCAAGAGGCGACATTTTAGTCATCAGAACTAACGGTAACCCTAATCTGGTCGGCCAAAGCGCGCTTTTTGATTCAAATGGGCAGTATTTATTTGCGTCGTACCTAATAAAGTTAACACCAAAGCAAGGAGTGGATACTAGCTTCTTAGTGGAAGCGATGAACTCACTATCTGTTCGTCAAGCATTAACATTTCAGTCAAGAACATCGGTAGGTAACTACAACCTGAGCATTCCTTCACTAGCTAATACAAGTATTGCTATCCCACCAATTGATGAGCAAAAGACAATAACGAATTACTTGAGTGCAGCAACGATAAACATTGATTTACTGATTCAAGAGACTGATAAATCGATTGATCTTCTAAAAGAACACCGCACATCGCTGATCAACGCGGCTGTCACAGGAAAAATAGACGTCAGGGAGGCGGTGTAATGGCTGCACATCATGAAGTGCATTTTGAACAATATATTACCGAGCAGTTGGTGAACAATGGCTGGAAAGAAGGCCATTCCTGCCACTATGACCAGCAACGCGCCCTTTACCCGCAAGATGTCATGGATTGGGTAAAGGCCACCCAGCCAGATGCCTGGCACAAACTGAATAAACTGCATGGTGTGAATGCCGAGCAGGTGCTGTTGGAGCGTTTGGAAAAAGCCCTCTCTTCCCACAAAGCTGGCAGTAAAACAGGTGGCACCATTAATGTGCTGCGTAAAGGCTTTACCATTGCAGGTTGCGGCACGATTGCCATGGGCCAACGCAAACCCGAAGATGCGCGCAATGAAGAGCGTATAGCCCGTTATGAGCACAACATTTTGCGCGTGGTGCGCCAACTGAAATATTGCCCGACTCGCGAGTGGGAAATTGACTTGGTGTTCTTTATCAACGGTCTACCCGTTGCCACCGCCGAGCTAAAAACCGATTTTACCCAGTCGCTAGAATCGGCGATTGCGCAGTACAAAGAGGATCGTCTGCCCGTTGACCCAAAAACCAAGCGTAAAGAGCCGCTGTTAACCTTTAAACGCGGTGCAGTGGTACATTTTGCCATGTCTGATACAGAAATCGCCATGGCGACCAAACTGGCGGGAGAAAATACCTATTTTCTGCCCTTCAATAAAGGCCATGATGGTTCTACCTCTGATTTGCCCGTACACATCAACTTGCCGGGTGAAGATGGAGAGTATCCGGTCAGCTATTTTTGGCAAGAAATTGCCCAAAAAGATAATTGGCTACGCATTTTCTACAGCTTTGTGTATGTCGAAACCAAAGAGGTTGCCGATAGCAATGGCAAGGTTGAGCGTAAGGAAACACAGATTTTTCCGCGTTATCATCAGTTAGCCGCAGTCAACAAGATGATTGATGATGCCCGCCAGAACGGCGCAGGCATGCAGTATCTTTGTGAGCACAGCGCCGGTTCGGGAAAAACCTCTACCATAGCCTGGACGGCCCATGATTTGATTCGTTTACGCAGCACCGATGGTAAAGCGGTCTTTAAATCAGTGATCATTGTGACCGACCGCACCGTGCTGGATTCGCAGTTGCAAGATGCGGTGCAACAGCTGGATCATCAATATGGGGTGATTAAGGCGATTGATCGCGAAAAGAGCAGCGAGTCGAAATCAAAACAGCTGACTGAAGCGCTATTGACTGGCACGCCGATCATTGTAGTGACGATTCAAACCTTCCCATATGCGTTAGAAGCGATTCTGACCAATCAATCTTTGGCACAAAGTAACTTTGCGGTGATCATCGATGAAGCACACACCTCGCAAACAGGCTCTACAGCCAAAGGGTTACGCGCAGCGCTTACTCTAAACCTTAGCCCTCAAGAGTTGGAGCAAATGAGCATTGAGGACATTCTTACTAAGGTGCAAGAAGCGCGCGCCATGCCCAAGAACGTTTCGCACTTTGCTTTTACGGCAACACCCAAGCACAGCACCAAGATGTTGTTTGGCCGCCCGAAAGACCCTAACCAACCAGTGTCAGATGACAATCTTCCTGAATCGTTCCACCTCTACACCCAACGTCAGGCCATTGATGAGGGTTTTATTCTTGATGTGCTGGAGAATTACACCCACTACGATACAGCCTACAAAATTGGTGAGAACAATCTGGATGAGAAGCGCGTAGACAGCAAACAAGCTCGCCGCGCGTTGGCGCGCTGGATGTCACTGCACCCAACCACGGTCAGCCAAAAAGTCGAATTTATTATTAAGCACTTCAAGGCCAATATCGCTCACCTACTGGAAGGTGAAGCCAAAGCCATGGTGGTCACATCGGGCAGGCCACAGGCGGTGAAATACAAGCTTGCTTTTGATAAATACATTAAAAAGCATGGTATTGAAGGTATCCAAGCCTTGGTTGCCTTCTCGGGCAAAGTCCCCGGCAAAGATTTGGGTGATGAAGACAGCCAAGACCCGCTAGAAATTGATTTCGATAAAGAGTACACCGAGTACAACTTAAACCCAGACACGCACGGGGCTGACCTGCGCCATGAGTTTGAGAAAACCGAATATCGCGTCATGTTAGTCGCCAACAAGTTCCAAACGGGCTTTAATCAACCAAAACTGGTTGCCATGTATTTGGATAAGAAAATATCCGATGTAGAAGCGGTGCAAACGCTGTCTCGCCTAAACCGCACCTATCCAGGCAAAGACACAACCTTCGTGATTGATTTTGTTAACGATCCACAAACCATTCTCAATGCGTTCAAAAAGTACGACAAAGGCGCGCAGCTTAATGAAGTGCAAGATGTGAACGTCATCTATGACATCAAAGATATTTTGGATGAACAGAACATATACAACCATCAAGATTTAGAGTTGTTTAAGCAAGCGCGTGGTAAATCGATTCTCGGCCAATCACCTGACAAAAAGTCACACGCGCACAAGAAACTGCTAGCTGCCACACAACGCCCTACCGATGTGTTCAACGTTAAGCTCAAAGAGCTGGTTGATGCTGCAAACCATTGGGATCAGCAATACAACAAAGCGCACCTTGCGGGTGATGAAAAAGCGGCGAACTACGCAGAATCTCAGCGCAGTGATTTCACCAAGCAGCGCGAAGCACTAATGCGTTTTAAGTCAGATTTAGCTCGATTTGTGAAGCACTATAGCTATATGGCGCAATTGATTGAGTTTGGTGATCCTGAACTGGAAAACTTTGCCGCGTTTGCTCATTTGCTATCACGTCGATTGAAAGGGGTAACACCAGAAAACATCGATCTCAGTGCACTGGTACTAGAAAAATTCAAAATCAAATACGACAAAGAGCCGCTTCCAGAAGCGTTTAATCAGGTACTTGAACCTATCCGCCCCAACTATAACGACCCTGCGGATCGTGAACAGGCATTTCTTGCCGATATCATTCGCCGCCTAAACGAACTGTTTGGCGATGTCGGCGACGAACCCGGTCGCCGAAACTTTGCCAACGGTACTATTACGCGTGTCACCCAAAATCCAATTGTGGTTGAGCAGATAGAAAAGCACGACAAGTCGATTGCCCTCAAAGGCGACTTGCCGCAAGCGGTGAAGCAAGCCGTTGTGCAGGCTCTGCTGAAAGAAGGTGATATAGCCCGAACGCTACTCAAAGACCCACAAGTTATGGCAAGTTATGTTGAGTTGATTTTTGACATGATGAAGCAAGGTGCAGAACAGGCGGCGGTGAAATAATGAATACTGCGTTTCGGGTTTTACTTACGTTCAATGCAACATCACTACTAGTGATTATCTTTGCGGTACAAAAAGGGTACTCACTCGGATATTTCTTTGGTGGTTTCGCTTGCTTCGATTGGATAGCAGCACTTCCGAACGCAGTATCATATTTACTCTATTTTCTTATCCCTGTTTTATCGACTGGATTGAGTATTTGGCTGAGTAAGTATTTGGGTAAAGACGATTTTAAGGCGGGTGAAGTAGCGAGTATTGAGCATGCCAATAACAGCTTCCTACCAAGTTATTTGGGTTACTTTTTCGTGGCGTTGAGCATTGGTAACTGGGAGACATTGTGGTTTGTTTATGGCGTTTTGTTTGTTTTTACTCTCTTATCGCAAGCACTCTACTTTAACCCATTGTTTTTACTGTTTGGTTATGAGTTTTATAACATTACAACCAAAAACGGAACGGCCATTTTCCTTATTAGCCGAGAGCGCTACAAGAAGCCAGATGACATCGAAATATCATTGGCTTATCGAATCAATAATTACACATTTATCGAGCGAGGATAATGATGGACCATGTACTGGCACATATAAAAACTAGAGCAAAAAAACGCATTTTCAAATTGGTTTCTGATCAATCTCTTTTTGATACCGTCACAATCGACTTAAATGCCTGTATTCCATACAATCCAGACCATAACCTTGACGAAGACTCATGGTTTAAAATTGAAGACTTTAGTCAAAAAGAGTTTTGTATTGAACTGCTAAAAAAAGACTATGATTCAAAAGACTACGATGACTTAACCAAAGATAACTTCGCCAAGATCGCCTACTTATTTGCAATTCAAGGTAATGATTTTTACTTTCAAAAAATCACTCCAAGCCTATTCGTAAAACGCAAAACGCTTGTTTTTGGTGAAGCCGCAGAAATTGAGAAGAGCCAAACACGTTTAGTAATAAACGCCTTACCTGATGCAGTGTACTTCAAAGTGGCCGATACCTTGATATTCAAAAATCTGGCAACGATCTCGAGCATTTTTAAAGGTATCGATGAGTTGTACAAGGAAGCAACAAAAGAAGAAGTTGAGCAGTTTTTAGATGCACAGTTTATAGAGTTGGGTAATGACTACAACGTAGATAGCGTCTCAAAACCTAATAGAAAACGTATTGGCCTTGCTATGGCAACACTTGATGCGATGTCTGCTGACGATAAAGCTAACATGCTTGATTATATCGACGGTTACTGCGGTGAACAGAAGCTGAAATTCGATAAAGAAAATCAGAAGTTTGAAATATCTAATGACGATGAGTTGAAGTTACTGCTTTATGGCATTGAACAACGCTTCTATACGACCCCGTTTGGCAAAGAAAAAAGGCTCGCTAACTCTGTAACCGCTATGGATAAATAATAGCCCATTATCAGTAACATATGAAGGTTGATTCAATGGCCGATAACATCCCACAAGCTCCTCAAGGTGAGTTTGTTCTTTTCACCAGTGCTGATGGTCAAACCCGCGTTGAGTGTCGTTTTGAGTCTGACACCTTGTGGCTTTCTCAGGCTGCAATGGCAGAGCTTTATCAAGTTAGCTCTCAAGCAATCACCCAACACGTAAAAGCTGTCTATTCTGAAGAAGAGCTTGAGCAAATTTCAACTTGTAAGGATTACTTACAAGTTCAACTGGAAGGTGGCAGAGAAGTAAAGCGAAGCATTCGTCACTACAGTCTTCCGGTTATTCTTGCAGTAGGATACCGAGTTCGCTCAACACGTGGCACCCAGTTCCGCCAATGGGCAACCAGAATGTTGCAAGAATACCTAATCAAAGGATTCGTCATGGATGACGAGCGCCTGAAAAATCCGCCCATTGGCCATTCTGCTGTGCCAGATTACTTTGATGAAATGCTGGAACGCATTCGTGATATCCGAGCTAGTGAGCGTCGCGTTTATCTGCGAGTCAAAGAAATCTTTACCATGGCTGCTGATTACGAGCCATCTAACCAAGAGACCAACCGCTTCTTCCAAACCATTCAGAATAAGCTGCATTATGCTTGTACGCATATGACGGCTGCTGAGCTTATCGCCAGCCGTGTGGATGCCAGTAAGCCGGATATGGGCTTAACCAGCTATAAAGGCGATGAAGTGCGCAAGACAGACGTTACTGTTGCCAAGAACTATTTGCGTGAAGACGAAATCAAAGAGCTTAATCGCATCGTCAATATGTGGCTCGACTTTGCTGAAGACCAAGCACTGCGTCGCAAGCAGGTATTTTTACAGGACTGGGCCGATAAGCTTGACCAGTTCTTGAGTTTTAACGATAGAGATGTATTAAACGGTGCAGGAAAAATCTCCAAGAAAGACGCTGATGACAAAGCGAAATTGGAGTTTGACCGCTTTGCCCAGCAGCGCCGTCGTTTAAAAGAAGCCGAAGGCGCACGGGCCAATATCGCAGCCCTCAAGGCCATACTAAAAAAAGATAAATAGCCGATATAGTACAGCCCTGATCTCTAATGAGTTGAGGGCTGTGTTGTAAGATCATAACTATAAAGGATTATCCATCTTAAAATCGTCGATATCGCCTGTCATTTTGAATAGATTGGTGTCATTCCAACGGCACAGTTGTCTAACCCGCATTAGATTTGAGTTGGCTCTGCGGATTATTGAGAAAGCATCTTCAACAGCAGTAATCACCGATTTTTCCCAATCTTGTGCTCGGCTTCTGAATCAAGTTTTTATCGTGTACTGAAATCAGCCAAGCAGTTGAAGAAACGATCCCGTGAATGCCAGTATAAACTGGCCTGATGTACTCAGGGCCGTTGCACCGAATCAAGTCTGGAGTTGGGACATCAGCTATTTGCCGTCCTGGGTCAGAGGCCAGCATTTTTACCTCTATATGATCGTCGATATTTACAGTCGCAAAATTATTGCTGCTGAGGTATTTGCCAGCGAATCTGGAAAACATGCAGCAGAACTACTCCAGCGTGCAGTATGGAATGAAAAATGTTCATCCAACAATCTGGTACTCCATTCTGATAACGGTGGTCCCATGCGCAGTGACACGTTGTTGGCGAAAATGTATGCGCTTGGTGTGCTAAGTTCTTATTCCCGGCCAAGAGTCAGTAATGATAATCCTTACTCAGAATCTTTGTTCCGGACTCTCAAATATTGTCCCTGGTGGCCTGAGAACGGTTTTCGCACTATTGATGATGCCAGAGTATGGGTAAACCAGTTTTGTAAACTGGTACAACTTTGAACATAAGCACAGCGGGATCAAATACGTCACGCCAGCCGAGCGTCATCAAGGTAATGACATGAAAATACTGGCAGCCTGAAAAGCGGTATACCAGCTAGCTCGCGAGCAACATCCTGAACGTTGGGGCAAGTATCTACGTAACTGGAACTACATATCAGAAGTCTACCTGAATCCAGAAAAAGAGGCTGCATAACGTAATTTTATTACAAAAAGCGACAACTACCTTGAAAAACACCGCCAAATCATGATCGATTCGAATGCCAAACTGCGATCGATTCAGATGCCATTTTGCATGCTGCCAGAGCAATATTCCCCCTGATGGTTGTATCAGAGATGGTATGCCGGTACTTTGCGGGTTGTTCCCGTCAGGTTATCGTGCACCTCCACATTCGTTGTCACTACCGGCATTCCGTTCTGTCTTAGTCTCAGGACATCAGCCGCAATACGCTGACTGCCAGACCAGAACAGGCCGTCCAGCGCAGTCACCAGCAATCCCGCCTCCAGCGCATACTTCAGCCGTTCACGGGGCACTTTCACTTCCCGGGCAATCTGCTGATAGGGTGATGATGTATTTTCATTCCCAACCATCCGGCGAATACGGTGAGACAGATGATACCGGAATGTATCCGGCACACCGGAAAGACTGGCCTTCAGGCTGTACACGCAGCCAAATCGCTTATCGTTGAACACCACATTTTTCTGGCTGATATCCCATTCTTCTCGAAGCGCAGCAATCAGCTGTGGCGTGCGGGTTAAAAGCAGACGAAAAGGCAGTTCAAAACTGGTGACGTAATCCACATTCAGCAGGGCAATACGCAGCCGTTCTTCTGGTCCGGCCTCTGTCTGCCGACACTCCTCCAGAACATCCTGCCACTGCTGGCAAAGGCGTGGAGATTCATTCAGTTCTGTAAAACAATATTTATCCGCAAGATAGTCAATTTGTGCAGGCATACTGAAGAGAATTCCGTATAAAGATTCAGCAGACAAAACTTTATCAGTCAATAAGAATCAACGGAAGCACAGAAGGTTCATACGTCCATCACCAACTGATTGTTGTCATAACGGGTAACATAAAGGACTGAACGACTGTTTTTAGCCATTTCTGATTAGGTTGCTCCGCCTTAAAATCTCTGGCAATAAAGTTATCCGGAGCCGGTCCGATTTCTCCGCAATATGGGCTGTAGTGGCGACGGTGGTTCCAGTTAACGACAAGCTGTTCCTTCACCATAAGTCTGCGTACAACTTTTTCTGATAGCCGTAGCCCCTCATATCTGAGCATCGCATGTAAGCGACGATAACCATAACACTGGTAGTTACTGTTAAAGATATCTGCCAGCATCGTACGTATCGTGGCGTATTTCCTGCTCAGTCGGGCGATTTCCTCCCTCAACGCATCGAATTTGCCTCCAAGGAAAGTTCCTTATGCTTACTCATAGTCTGGTAAGTACTGTTGCCGATAATTTCAGCTTTCCATTTATACAATACTGTACAACTGATACCAATGCGCCAGGTAACTTCACAGGTCGATAATCGTAGAGTACTCAGCGCCATGACAGCCTGACATTTAACCTCTACCTCAAATGGGAAACAGGATGAAAAATAAAAAGCTTCAGGCCTCATTTAAATTATTAAAGAATTACATTGTGGTGAAATATTCACCACAATGTTAATTAGTTCTCTTTAGTATTGTCAGCCGCTAATTTTAAAGCATCTTTTGCTAGACTTTCATAATAAAACTGAGTTAACTGTGAGGTTAAAAAATCATCCATCAGGACTTTAATAAAGAGATCTTTTGAGACCTTCGTGTCAAGCGTAATCTTTGTTCCATCTTCATTGAATCTGATTCTATTGACCAGCACTGGGTAGATCTTACAAAACTCTATTATTTTTTCATTTTCAATATTAGCCAATATTACTGGCGAAGATTTTGCCACCCTTGTTAATTTTCTGGCATATTTTACATCATCTATTAGTTCTTTTATCGAATTTATATCAGCGATAATATCCATACTCTCAATGGCACTAATGCCAAGCATGGCTTCTTTTTTGATAACATCATGAAAACAAAACATTTTCTCTATTAATTTAAGGTCTATTACATATAAATTGTTTTCGACTTTGATAATTTGAAAGTTATCACTAACTCGAAAAAAGTCATCCTTTATTTCTTCAAGTCTTGTTGCGGATTTTTTTAGAAAAAAACCAGTGCGAGAGAAAATATTGACTGGGGCCATTGTTTTATAAAGTATAATTTGTTGTTGAGCATTACCAATGCAAATTAACAACACTCTAATATCTTCAATATTTTGCACGTTGAAATCAAAAACAGGTTCTCCTTGCTGTCCAAGCATATTTTGCATGGAAGTTAACTCGTCTGGCCATTCAATATCGTAATGATAAATAACATTATTTCTTTCATCCGCCGACGAAAGGGATAAAACACCAAGCTCATGATTATCAATAATATTTCTTTTTAGGCTGTCTAAAAATAACTCTTTTAAGCCATTTTGAGCACTCCCCTCGATATCCATTCTATATGCTATTGGGCTATTTTTAAGAATGGCATAAACTATAACAGAAACGTCATTTTTATTATTAATATAATAACTTAAATTATCATCTAAACCTTTTTTATCTAATTTCTGCGGTGACATATTTAATCCTTAATCTCCAGAATAGTAAACTCTTTCATCAAGCACTATATAGCTAACCATGTCATTTTCTTTTAACTGCCGTCTCGTAATCAATATTATCCCTGATTTATTAACTCCACCTGTTATACTAACGTTCAATTTATAAATATTAAATCCCAATAAAGCCAGGGAGGGGTTGGCGTAAAACAAATCCGTTTTAATATAAATCACCCCCATTATTATCAAGAGAACCGCCAAAACGATTACATATCTTTCTTTTTCAAAATCAAATGTAATCAATGGGATAATATACGTAGCTAAAAAAGTAAGATGTTCATAGTTTATTTTTTCAATTTTTGTTATTTCCATTGGGAGTTCTACACTTTTGTTTGTGTCATATTTAAATCTTTTGTAGGCAATCCAGCAATATAAAAGCAACCCTAAACAGATTAATGGGACAATATTGTTTTTCAATAACAAAAGCCAGCCAACAGACTTACATTGCGCACCAAGACAAACAGGGAGCTTTATTGTGATAAAAATAAAAAAACAAAACAAAATAGCTAATGATAAAATATACAAATCAACTTTACGCCTTACATACTCCTTTACTTTACCTGGATCATCTCTCATATACATACCTTCATAGTGAATTCTTTGCTATAACAATTAAAAATATCAATAAGACTCCAAACAGTAGAAATAAAAAACTCTCTTCAAGAAGAGATACATTTAATTTTAGTTAAGCATATACCACTTTATCATTTACATCAAATATAAATATTGTCAAATTGATTTTAAGCAATTACTGATCCGCAGCCACAGATATTCCCTCGGTGAGCGATAACTGCATATCCCGCTCTATTCGATCACGGATTGGCATCGAAGTCCGATCAGCAAATCGTATCCATTCGATCAACCGGGAACTTAACTTTTTCTATGTAAGTGCTAGGGAAGTACGTAGTGTAAGGTTTATTTTACAGGAGAGAGGTTCCAGAGCAGTAGTTCATACCCCCTGTTCGATGAGGGATTATTGATCCTTATGATCTCTTCACATAGCCACGATTCCGGTTCCACACCATTCAGCTTGCAGGTAATCAGCAGACTGTAGATGATTACCGCATTTTCTCCACCACGATCAGAGCCGAAAAAAAGATAGCTTTTCTTCCAACGGCCACCCAGCGTAATGCGTTTCCACCAATGTTGTTGTCGATATTTCTCCCGGCCATCACCGGATAATTGTTGCAATAACCAGTGACATCAGGGACTGAACAGCAGTTTTTAAGGCAACGTATTGCTCTGATGTATCAGGCCGGGCAACCCGAAAACACCTTTCCACCCGACATTGTCCGCCAGCGCTTATCACCTGCCAGGTCTGTTGCAGTAAATCTACCAGTTGTGAACATGCTTCATCAACCGTGGCACTGGCTCGCGGATGGCAGAAAAGATCCTGGCTGAGCAGCAACAGGCATCGTATTGTTGCCCCTCCATGTTGTTCCCGCAACCAGCGTAATACCACCGGCGATGATGGACTGAGCATGTGATTACTCTCAGTAATACGTTCGTGCACCTGTCGGTAAAAAGAAGTACAGAATACCTGAATCTGTTGCCCGTTGATGCTTCCTTCTGCCGAACGGAGAGTGAAACGAAATGCCAACAGATGTGGCCAGTGGTCCACCGCCTGCTGAACAAAACGCCGGATGTCTCCCGGCTCTGCAAGTAATGCTTCGGTTATCTGCATTATTTTATCCCCGTTGAATTTTGTTAAACCGGTGCAGATACGCAGGAAAGCACGCCAGCACCGGTGTAATGCCAGTTATAATCAATAAGAATGGAATGACGAATCAGTCAGGAAAGAGGTACAAACAGTTGGCTGACTGGAGGGTGTCAGCGGAAAGATAAGCGGGAGTGTCGCCAGCACCAGGGGCAGGGCCGGGTTCCACAATACCAGCGCCAGCATTTTGTACATTGCCAGCGTACCGGCATTACAACACGTTTCATGCTGCTGCTGTATGAACGCATCCCCGTTTGCAAGGCTTCCGTTATTCTGACATTGACGAGTAGTTGCAGCTCTGTATCCGGCCTTATTGCAGTCAGTCAGAACTGCGGGCCACTATGAGATTCGCTGACTCACGCCTTATTCTCCTAGCGAGCTTTAAGCCCAAGGCAGCATCCAGGTTTAGTGAGTCACGGTCTTACCGTCTTTGTCATCACTCGGGCCGCCATAGCAACCTTTCAGCATTCACCCTTTTGTAAAGAGTTTATGTTTATCGGTATCAGCGATTAATATGGCCTGATACTGACATGATTTTTGTCGTACTTACGATCATGAGCGACTATTGCCCACACTGTCCGTGCCAGCTTGTTCGCCATTGCCACGATAGCCACACCTGTCGGCCGCCGTTTTTTCAGCTCCGTGATCCATGGATCGGGCTCTTTGGTCAGCAATGCTGCCGACCTTGCCCCATGAATAAATAATGTCCGGAGGTAGGTATCCCCGCGTTTGCTTATGCCCAGCATGCGAACCTTCCCACCGGAACCTGTCTGCTTCGGCACCAGACCGACATAGGCGGCAAACTCACGTCCGGATTTAAATGCTGAGGCCTTTCCCATGGTGGCGACCGCCGCCGTAGCGATTAACGGCCCCACACCGGGGATTTCCATCAGGCGCTTACAGATTTCGCTCTGCCGTGCCACACTGTTAAGCTGCTTTTCAAGGTCATCTATCAGCATATCCAGCTCACTCAACCTGGTGTACTGGTCTTCAAGCACGGTGATGAGATACGGCGGCAACTTCGTCTTCATTCGCTCCAGGGCTGCCGGTAGCTCTCTGTCCATCGCTGCCCGACCTTTGTGTAGGGTTTCACCAAACTCGAGGAGCGTGCCATGCAGGGCATTAATCTGCGCGGTTCTGAACTTCACCAGTTGTCTGCGCGAACGGTGCAGGACCAGAACTGACTGCTGCTCTTCCGTTTTAACGGCGATTTCTTTACTGGGCTGCTGTACCGCCATCCAGATAGCACGCGCATCCATCACATCGTTTTTGTTGCCCATAACGAACGCTTTAACGAAGCGAGCCTGCAACAGCCGAACTTCGTGCCCCAGTTTTTTCAGCTCACGTGCCCAGTGCTGAGAGCCCCCACAAGCCTCCATGCCAATCAGGCAAGGCTCCCGGTTACTGAAGAATGTCAGAAAATCCTTGCTTCGAAGCTGCTTATCCACCACTTCGCCAGTGTGCTCATTGATGAAGTGAACCTGAATCAGATGTTTTGCGATATCAACGCCAAACGGTGTATATTTCATTTGTGGAGTCTCCAGTCTGAGGGAACTTTTTGTATCCCGTATTGGGCACTATGATGCCGGAAATCTGCGAGGCTCCACACCTTCAAGTTCTTTCCCTTCATCCATCATCGTGCACTGTATTTAATGGTTGGGGATGCGTTCATCTCATTCTCCTCGTGACTCCTCGATTCGCTGCTGCATCCACTGCTCCACTTCACTTTTGTACCAGCGGCTGCTGCGGCCCAGCTTGATGGGTTTCGGGAAATGGCCTTCACTGATCAACTTGTAAAACCATTTATCGGTCATGCCGGTGAAACTGGTGATGTAGTTCATGTCGATCAGGGGATCGTCGGCACGCAGTAACACGCTGTCGTGGCTTGTTGTGGTCAACATGGTCAGAATGTCCTTTGTGAGATTTATGAAGTTTGTGCGAATGCAGGGAAAGATGCTGAACCGAGCTTTCAGAACGGTCCTGCAGATCCGGGATAGCCGGGATTACCGGCGAGGCAACGGGCTTCCGGATCGCACACACCACGACGATCGCGGGCGAAATCACTGAACGCCCATATCAACTCTTTGAGGATGTCTTCACAGTCCGGTGAACGACTGTCCAATACCACATCCCGGGTGATCTGCTTCTGGTACGGCTTTGCTTCACCTGGTGACGCGAAACCCAGTACGTTGCTCCAGGCATCCAGAATCAGCCGGTCCAGTTCAGGGCCATCGAAATACTCCTGTCTGACACACAGCACCACGTGGTATTCCGGCTTTTCAGGATGACGGGTCAGGAGCCAGCAGAGGTCACGTCCGGGTGTTGCATTCATCAGCGCACTGACGGTTTCGATAAAATCCATACCAAACCAGGTCGTTCTGCTGTTGAAGGTATTGTCATATTCACACGGCAGACGAAGCAGGATCCGCCGTATCCGGGAGCCGGACTGCTCACGCAGCGCACGCTCAAGGACGCCGATAACTTTGCTCTGATAAGACGGCCAGAAGGGGGCCAGGCTATAGTCGAAATAAGGAATAGCATTCATAAGATATGTTCCGTTATGCGCAACCCACAATGCGTCCTACCCGTGAATGAACTGACGTGTTATGGCTTGCGGATGAGATTGATGGAATAAGTGAAAAACTGAAGCAGAACGGGAAGATAAGGGAAAGAACACTGGATGCAGGTTCAGGGTGAATGATCTCCGTTGACTTCGGTTCACATCATTAATCAAGGCGGTAAGGTTTTACCGACGGAGTGTTTCCAGGAGCGGAGGCTCAGGCCTTAAGCTTCAGAAGTGAGGCTTACGAGGACGCCCTGCAGCAGGCCGTTCAGGAACTTCATTGCAACCGTAGGCACACAGCCCGTCTTTTTGTTCTTCTTTCGCCAGATAATGCAGGACACCGCGAATATTATCGATGCTCCCGGGATCGTTATGACGCACGGGGATGTTGATGTTGTATGTATAATGCGGCTGATATGTACAACGGTGCACCGAACCGCTGTTATGCGTAATAGACCGCCAGCATTCCGTAATCCGCTCCGCAAAGGGATATATTTTTTTAACTCTCTGACGATCGATCCAGAAAACCGCATGCGCATGAAAACCATGATCAGCCGTCCATTCAATCACCCAGAAGAAGCCAACGATATTTTCAAATTGTTCCACCTGCTCCAGCAGCATACGCAACTGCAATTCAAGCCAGCGGTGATCAGGTTGTAAGAAATCAGGCGTATCTTTCCTGTAGAAGAAATCCATCCGTAAGGCCCGCAGGCAGGAATAGCGTGCCATCATTTGATTGATGTGATGGTCAAGTAAGGCGGTAAAAAACCAGTTTGGTGTGTAAGATTTAGGCATGTTGATGACTCCTGAAAGTTAATGACGTTTTAAGCTCTGTGAGCGAATTAATGCTTTCGCTCATAATCAGATCTAAAACGGTAATAACTTACAGACGGTATTTATCAGGCATGCTGTAGCAGAATGGATACGACGGGTTATTAACGACGCGTAGCGTTGTGCTGAAAGGAATAGGTTATCTGATGGCATTGACTAAAGAAATGAGATAAACGAGGAGCGAATAAAATACAGACTCAATAAAACATCACGAAATACTGTAAAATACGCGCTAAAACCCCACTAACTGGAGGTTAAGAAACGCATTACGGCCAATCACATCATAAACTACAAACTTGCTCTCAGTGGTTCTAAAAAAAACGTGTACAAAGCCAACGCAATAAACTTATACGCCCTCATCCAATCTGTTCTTAAGGACATGAACGTTAACCGCACACATTACCAGAGTAAAAAATACCACTGGCATGATTTTTACCCTGCATCTTAAACAATACAACCCGAAACAAACATAATCAGGAATTCACTCTGTTGATTCTGTTGTTTATCCAGCTCTGTTAAACATGACGGAATCATGGATACTGTATCAAAGAGTAAACATTCAGTTAATCAGTGATGACAAAAGAATTGATGTTCACCAGAATAGTTAAAACACTTCAGATAAACAATTATCGTTAAGTAAATACAGTTCATGATAAATAAGATTAAGATCAATTGCTGTTTCAGTGAAGACTGATAACAGATGGATATTAGCAATAGCGTAGTAGAGAATAGCTTATCTGAATATCATATGAGTTACAGTAATTATGATTGGGGGATGGAGTGAATACGATAACAAGAGTAATACTAATGGAATATGTAAAGATTGAGAGTGAGTGAAGACAGGAAATAAATAACAATAGAGATTATATCAAAAAGGGAGTGAGTATAATAATAGTAATAAACCTAAATTAAAAACATCCATGTTTTATGTAAATACAAATCTGTTTCATAATTATGTACAGAAGTTCGTTATAACGAATATGTAAATAATTCAGTGTAAGTGCTGCCATATTAAAGGTGATCGCTCAGGTGTCAGCGCCAGCGATAATAAGACGGTCACCATTTGGATTGTCCGCTCCACCCAACATGTTGTTTCCTTAAGGTTCTCACACCAGAAAGGACATCAACATGCTGAGCAGAGAGGACTTTTACATGATAAAGCAAATGCGCCAGCAGGGCGCGTACATTGTCGATATTGCGACTCAGATTGGTTGCTCTGAACGGACGGTCAGACGCTACCTCAAATACCCTGAACCGCCA
>OLIC01000074.1_pt1 | contig 20726 bp, 22 predicted proteins | sample 1609711 | NCBI WGS metagenome assembly OLIC01 (sample SAMEA4350152, study PRJEB24818) | metagenome | biome: human; feature: gut; material: faeces | place: Denmark | collected 2013-09 | reverse complement strand
CCGTCACCGGAGATCAGTGCCACGATTTTTGCTTCCTCAGTGAATCGTATTGCTGTTCACAGGATTCTCCTGCAATCCGATACTTTTCAGCCTCAGCTGCTGTTGCGTTGTAAACTCGATTGCTTTCTTCAAGCATGTCGGCGAGCACACCGATGACCTTGCTGGCTGGCGTGCCAGTGGGGAAAGATCCGGTATAGTGTTCGGCGAGTCGCTTGGTTTTGTCAAGCTCGGCGCGCAGGCTGTCAGCAGCGGCATTAGCATGCTCAGCATCAACACGCGCCACATCGATACGGGATTGTGCTTCACGTTCAATTTGTGTTTTCTCCTGATCACGTTGTGACCTGGCCTTATCATCAGCCTGCTTCTGATCTTCCTGTGCCTGCGCATACCCGGCGTCGTACTGACGACTGCCGTGTGCATTCCAGGCTACAACTCCTGATATGACCAGAACAGCAAGCATCGCCATGATAACCAACTGTTTCCAGTATGCTTTTGCGAATGCCCAGATCATACCGCCAGCACCTTACTGGCAGTGATGTATCGCGCGCGCCGGTCATCAATGCCGTTCCGGCCACCATTGATAATCAGAGTTACACGTGCAATATCGCCGGTATACTTCATGCAGCCTTTGCTGGCAAAAAACCACGCCGCGCTACGAGCCGCGTATTCGTCCTGCGCCAGCAGTTCAGGACTCTCCAGCAGGTCCACTTTCAGGCCGTTTCCGCAGTCACGATAGTTATTCAAACCGGTAATCTGGATAAGTCCGCGCCCACGGTAATTCCATCCATCGCCTGGGGCATTGTTACCCATGCGTTTGCTGTACACCAGATTGGCGATCGCTCTCTGGCGCTCAAGTGGCAATGGTGGTTCACCAGCACGACGCCCCAATGCGTTGGCCTGTCCCTGAGTGAGACGCCCAGCCCGAACGAAATTAGCCAGTCCGCTGACGCTGTAGTTGAAATTTTCCTGCAACCGGGTGAAGCCTCCAGACTCATGCCCGACCTGAGCAATAAACATTGCCAGATCTTCTGGTTTGCTGATACCAAACTCTTTCATCGCAGAAGTTATATGCGAGAACCAGCGTGCGGCCAGCGCCTCGCTAATACCAGCAGCTCGCTGGAATTGTTTAATCTCCATGTTTAGACCTCGATATTTTGAAAATCTGAACAACGTTACCGCGTGTTTTAATAACCGCGGCAAGCATGACAGCATTGATAATGACCTCAGATAAATCCACAGCCATTGGCGTGCGTAACCAGATTGCATAGACGACACGAACAGGAATACTGGCCGCAGCAACAATAAGGAAATAAGCAAGCCACCCTCCCCATCTTCGATGTTGAGAGCCGTTACGCCGGAATGTGACAACGCGAATTGCTATGCCAGTACAAATAACTGCATTGGTGATAAGCAAAAAAAACTCATGCGTTACCATCGTCTTTTCTCCCCGGAATTAACTCGCGTGGATTATCGGAACGGTGATAGAGCCAGATGCCAATTCGTACTGCGACGATTGCTGACACGAATGCGCCAGCAGAGAAAACAATCCCTTTCTCGAAAGAATCCTGCGTGATGGTAGGTATCAGGCTGGCTATGCCGATAAGAATTGATGCTGCTGGTTTGTAAAAGAGAAGGCCACAAAGAAAGCTGAGCATCGACAGGAGAACCCGGCGGCGGATCGGATACTCGACAGCAGAGGTAACAAAAATTACCGCACCAGCGAGCGCCCCTAAAGCCACTTCAGGCGGCACGCCAGCGACCACAGACATTAGCGCGCTCAGGCTAAGCCCCTGATTCAGCGTTCCCGTGGTTAACGTGTGCGACATAGTGACCACCGTTTAATGTGCATAAAGAACCCCCCTTAGTTGGTGAGTTCATCATACACAATAAACCATTTACGGATAATTGTTACTCAACCTAATTTTATCTATTTCATGAATTTAAGATGCAAATTTATCCTCGATAAAGCTCAATCATTCGGAAAGTCCACGCATCACGAATCTGTCAAATTCCTGATCGCGTAATTGCCATACAGAACCAGACTCACGTACTAATTGCAGTTCGCCAGTTTCAACGACTTCGCCATCTACCTCAATGGTTACCGGGGTATATTCATCATCCCACTCATCAAAACAGATAAATCCATAGCTCCGCCAGTCTAGACCTTCCTCTTCCAGAACAGCTAACACTGCTTGAACCGTAGTCCCTGCATGCAAACGCTTACTGTCATCATCAAGCCACGTCCAGAATCCAAACATTTTCGAGATGCGCATTGCTGCATTGAGTTCGGCCTGATTGAACTCCCGGATAGGGTCTTTAAGTGTGGCATCTGAAGTTGACTGTGTTCCGCCAGCGAAGAAACCAACATTGTAGCGATTGCTTGCCCTGCCAAGGTTCTGCGTGGCGTCATTGACTGGATGCTGGGTTCCGTCAGATTTGAATACATACAGGGGGGTTAATGCACCCGAGGATGTGTTTCTTTGCGAGACGGTGAGATCGCCTATTGATGATGCCGTGACATCAGCACCGGAAAGATTGGCGTTACGAATAGAAAGGATGCTTTGCGGGCCAGCATTCCTCGGCAGCATAGTACCATCTGGCTTGATTATTGTGCCCTCGCCGTTATCGATGTAATCTCCCGTTGTGTTACCAGTCACTCCTCCAGAGCCTTTAAGCACAATTTTTGCGTGAGTTACGTTAACCCCATAGCGACCGTTGCTCGTTGAATTGGCATTGGCGGCAGATATTAAGCCATCGTAAACAGCAACCAGACCATCCGTGCCATTTTGTGTGGCAGTTGAGTTAGTGAAAATAACTGCACCGCTATTTGAAGCGGTTACACCAATTAGCCTGTTTAAATAGCTCTTCCCATTTTGCAGATTTAATGCACCTGGTCCGCGTGATTCACCACCATTGGTATAGTTACCGCACGCAATCCCCCCTGGTGCCCCCAAAAAACTATGATTAAAAGACCAGAACCCATTCAACCCATTGCCAGAGCAAACTGATCCGTTAGCCTGTATTGCGCCACCAATATCAGCAATAATCCCATCCTCACCATTCCCTGAGCAAAGCATAAATTTACCGCGTATATGAGCGCCTTCAGAATATACACCGCGCTTGCGGTTAGAGCATGAAGATATAAAGTTTGAAACCACACCAGATCTTTCTGAAGCCACGACCCCCTGTTCTCCGAACCCAACGATCGCCAGATCAGGCCCAATTGCTATACATCCTGACGCATCAAAAACCACGTTGGATGGGTCTGGGATGGCAACAGTAATGTCTGGAGTAGTGAGGGAGAAACCATGCGCACCAATAGTTCCAGTGCCGGCCACAAGGTCATAATCACCAACAATTGCGACACCGTTTATTGTCTTAATGCACCCAGCACCTGCAGCCACAATCCCATCACATCCGGCATATCTCAGAATACTTTTTAGTATGACTACTGTTCCGCCTGTAATCGTTGACGTTGGTAATTCAGACAGGTGGCAGGTGTTTTTTACGGTAACATTTTTGCCAGACACGGCAGTCACAACCCATCCGCCACAATGGATGTGATATCCTCCTGTCCCCGTTATATCGTGACGAATCATCACGACGTCGCCTACAGAAACGTTTGAAGCATCAGCCAGAGAGAGCGTAACTAGGTATGATTTGGGGATACCAGATACACCCACTAAGCCAGTTAGCGTAGTTGAATACGTAATACCAGAAATAGAAAGTTTATGAACATTTTGTGATCTGATTAGCGTCTTTTCTGATAGGTTAACAGTTCTAACAGGAAGATTGATGGTCAAAGAACCTCTAAACTCTGCTCGTGAAAGCAATTTCATAACGTTCGGAGTCTGCGTTACTGTTGGAGTAGAAACATAATTTCCATCCGGGATAATAATGGTGCCATTAGTAGCTGCAACAGCCTTCAAAATAGCATCTGTAACTTCACCTGAATCTCCTGCTCCAAAATCACGAATATTTACTTCATCCCGCATCTTATCCTGGAACGTTCGGTATACTGCTCCAGAACCATACTGAATAAACCAACCAAAACCACCAACAACCCCGGCGATTGCAGCATCGACATAATTACGCATTGAGCGATTATTTACAGCGTCCTGCTCAAGTGATGGATCAGCAAGGTTAGATATTCTGTTTTGCTTTGCATCGTAATATTTTGCAAGCAACGAGGGTTTCATCAATGCACGTCTGAACCACCCAAAACATCGCTGGATCAGCATCGTCAGGTAGTCAAATGCATCTTCATGAACTTCGGGGAAAAATTTTTCCTGATTGCGAAGATCAGTCTCCTGCACCACATCAAGCACACGCTCTATCGTAATTCGCCAGCCAGCAGCAAGCGGCGACGGGAGAACCACTTCACCGCCACTATAAGTGCCCGCTCCAGTTACCTTATAACCGGTATCCAGAACCAATTCTGTTACGTTCCCGTTCAGATCAGACACCTGAACAACCAGGTCGGTTTTTTTGAAAATACGGAAGGTATACGGAAATGATGTCGTAACGCCGTTACCGGTGTATTCGTTGTGGTCAACTTCGGTTGAGACCGTCATGTTAAATCTCCAGATAGTCGCAGCACCCGTTGCGCCGCATATCTGGTTATTCTATTACCTGAAAAACCACATATGGATAGAAAGGCTGTGAATATGAATAGATATTACCTTTCGGGTAATTTGCAAAACGTGCTGGATAGCAAACAAATTATTTGATACTGTATAAATATACAGTTATTGCATGGAGAAGATAAGATGCAGCGGTATCACTATCCACTGGAAGACGGATTTACCGAAAGGATTCACACGCCGGGAGGCGTCAGGTCACTGGTGGAGGGATCGCACTTGATGAAATTACTCCGGGATCTCGATAAGGATGGATTTAATGTCGATGGCCCACTTGCCGAACTGACTGCACTGATTAACTACGTCACCAGCTCACAGATGTCTATGCGGGATCTGCAAACACATCTCGACTATTGTGCCGAACAATTACGAAAACAAACCCGGTAAATTTAAAGGCCGCAAGAGCGGCCTATCGTTTCGCTTTGTGCTCATCCCAGCACGTTTTGCACCATGCCATTAAGCCGTCCGCATTTTGATTATTAGGGTAAAAGCTGGTTCGTTTTCTGCGGACATTACAAATTGGGCACCACTTCATATGGCGTGTATTCTTTGGGCCATCGAGACACCTTGCACACCATTTAGTCAATCCATCTGGATTTTTTGACGATTTCCTGAATTTTTCATATGGAAGGTTTATTCTGCATCGCAAGCACTGCTTGCTACCACTTGAAACTCTGTTAGCTGATTCTTCTTTTTGCGGCGATACAGAAGGTATTCTTGCTGGCTCTGATATTGCCTGAGGTGCTTTTTTAGATGACTGAGACGATATGTCATCACCAGGGAATCTTCCATGATATGCCGGACGCGTTGACACTCCAGGTGGAATCTCAGTTGTAAACGGCTTTGGCTGAATCAGTTGCCTCTCTTTTGCTAACTCCTGCTGTTTATAATATGTCTGGATTACCGCACTATCATAAGCAGGAGGTGCGGAAATATTAGGCGCATTACCTCCAGTTTTTTGAAACTGAGTAGAGGTGTGTTCTATCACCTGTGTACGATTAATCGTTATCTCCCCATCTTCGGTCTTTATCGTTTTGTTATGATTAACGACCGTACGATCAGAGATCTTAGTCTTGTTCTGGTTGATAACGTAAATAATCACCGCAACCACACCAACAACTATCCAGAAAACTTCCATTGCTTTTCCTCACAATAACATTACCTTAAAGGTAATATCTTGCTTTCAGGTGATCAAGCGTTAAACGCAATCAACCAAATAAGGTTGATTTTAATATTTCTTCGCGCTTATCATTACCTGTACGGTAAATTCCCGTACCGTGCATATCGTTATGTGGTATAAACCACTGTGAGCATTAGCTCAGGAGTTGTTATGAACGCAGTAAGAAAGGAGCGGTTCGAGTTTCGTCTGCCCGAAGCTGCGAAGCGCCGTATCGAAGAAGCTGCTGTTATTTCTAAAGTGTCCGTATCTCAATTTGTAATGGAGTCTGCGACTTTTAGAGCTGAAACAGTTATTAATGAACATCGCCGCTTGATCGTTGAAGAGGATGTTTGGGAGCAAGTCATGGCTGCCCTTGAACGCCCTCCAGCACCAACACAAAGTATGTGTAAAGCGTTTGAGCGTTATAACTCTGAGGAGAGTTGGATTTGCGATTAATCCTTGGTTTGTTGCCAAAGACGTTATTAAAGCTCTTCAACTGACAAACCCCACTATGTCAATAAAATCTCTTGATGATGATGAAAGGGCTAAATTTAACTTAGGCCGTCAAGGCGAAACCAATATTATCAACGAGTCAGGCCTCTACACACTGATCCTCCGCTGCCGCGATGCGGTGACACCAGGCACTATCCCATACCGCTTTCGTAAATGGGTTACAGGTGAGGTTCTTCCTCAGATCCGCCGCACCGGAAGTTACATTAAAAACTCGCTCCCGCAAGAAGAACGCATAAAGATGGTTGCCGACCAGGTAGCCAACGCCACAGCATCAGCAGTGATGCAGGCAATGAAGATAGAGAACAAAACCTACAGCGCCCCACTGAAGCCCGGCTACCGTAGCCTGATTCATTCACCGTCTGGTGTTCTCGGCCTGACGGAGAACTCACTGCTGATGAATTTGCTGAACCAGTTACAGGAAGACGGGCATGACGTATCGGGCGCGGCGGCGGAACTGACCACCATGTTCTGCTACATCGTCGGTGTGAGCAAATGCCTGCGTGATATCCAGACCCACGCGGAGTACATCAACGACAAGGCAGGGTTCTTCTGACGGGCGGCGGCACAGGGATGTGCCTTTAAAATAATCATTGGCGATGTGATGTAGATTCGCGTAATATTACCTTAAAGGTAAAGGAGGCGCGATATGACAGCGTTGAAAAATCGTACTCAGCACAATGAACAAGCCAAGCAATGCTGGGATGTCATTGGAAAAGTTATGCTTGGTCGCGCAAGCAAAGAGCGCGACAAGGATATGGTTTACCAGACAGGAACATCTTTTAGCGACTTCAAGGCGGCATTTCGCTCCAAATAGAAGCACATCAGGAGTTTTCCTTGAAGTTTAACATTAGAATATCTAATAGTTTTCTACATGGGGAAAGCAACACCCCTTTCGCTGTAGACGGACCTTTCCTTACTGATGATGAAATAAAAATCATACAAAGGTTTTTAGAGGATGTTGCCAATGGAAGGGCGCTTGTTGGAAAAAACAAGCCCTCGTGGGTTGATGATAACCATGATAAAATTCCAGGCTCAGACAATTATGAGCAAGAGAATTATTGGCATTATCATTGTGGGCCAACATGGTATCCAAACACATTTAAGAATTATACCATTAACTTAAATTTCAACCCTGGCGGAATGCATTCTAATGAATGCATTCATTATGCAAAAAATGATAATGAAATTGTCATTGTTGGATTTTCAAGAGAACACATACCTTTCCTTTCATCAGATGGAAACAACAATCCGCTTTTTAATGATGAAGAAGAAGAATAAGCCCGCGCTGCGGGATTTTTTGTGGACGAAACAAAAGTCAGTGCTACACTCATTGACGCCACATTGAGGTGGCTTATAGATGGAAATTTCACAATGAAAAAAGCATTTGCTGCACTGTTCGTTTTGTTGTCTCTGGTAGCTTCAACTCAGGCCTTTGCCGGTCGTTGTCAGCACGACAGCGATACTGCCGCTGACGGCTCCCGCTGCGGTGGGCGTTCTGCGGATTCCCGCCCGGGAGGCGGTGGCATTCGTTAAAAACAAGGCCGCGAAAGCGGCCTGTGACATGTCACGTTCCTTTTCTGAATGCTAGCCATTCGAAAAATGATGACATTCCACCGCAGACAATAGCAAAGATGATCCCACCAAAGAAGAGAAGGCCAGCCTGCCACCACTCCCACCGCCATACATCCACAGCGCCAACCATACCAACAATCGCTCCAACAAATGGAATATAGCTCACGATGAAAGCAATGGGGGCTGCAATTATCCAGTGCAATCCCCACCATGATTCAAGCCCAGCCATAATTGCTGCCAACTGAAAAAGACCAACGACGATATAAACAATGAATCCTATAGCTTGCATGTAGTCACCTAATTTACCCAGTAAAAATAAGAGGCCTCCCCTCAATAAGGCTTGCAACAAGAACTACTCCCTGCACAACAAAGATGAACCAGCAAATAGCTTGAGTCTGAGGGTTAAGAAAATATTTGTAGCGGTCAATAAATAACAATCCACCAGAAATTATCACACTCAAAATAATTAAAAACACAACACTTCCTTATTGCGGAGTGACATCCTGTGGTCGCCACCAGTATGTCTGGTTAAACTCTTTCTTCGAACGTTGCTCCATTTTACGCAAATAACCTGGTGAAAAATACTCCTGCATCTGGTTAAAGATCATGTGATCGAGAGCCGCCTTCAAGTACCAGAGATTCGCACCAGGCATCAAACCTTTCCCCAGCTTCACCAGATCACCACCAGTCTGCTCACTCTTCCCTTCCACAGCATTTAACGGTATGCCCTGAGCAATCTTCACTACATCATCAACCAGACCAGCTACCGGGCCAAGCATCGACGCCAGCGCGCCGCTCCCGTACCTAGTGTGGTCAGAGAAAAGAAAATCACCGTACAACCCAGCCCCGCCACCTTTTAAAAATGCATTTATCCAGAATTTAACCATGTGGTCACCGGTCATTTCCTTTGGATTTCTCCCATTAATAAGATCAGTAATCTGCATGGAAAGAGCACCAAGCATGGTTGTGCTTGCTAAAAACGTTGCTATATATGCTGCACGCCCACCAGCAGACGGCATACCCATAGCGCGTGACCAGTGACGCATAACAACCGAGATAGGGAACGATTTAAACAGGAAAACACTTCTCGTTAATTCACCTTTCCATGTTCCACGCTGAAGACCAGACCCTACGAACATCTGCTCACGTGCGCCCGGTGTAATAACAGCCATATCAACTTCTTCAGTTACGGCACCGAGCAGTTTACGCATTGCCTCAAATTTCACGCGTTCAGGCTCACCAAGATGTTTAACTGCTGAATCAGGGATACGCATAATGCTTTCCGGTGTCAGCATCGTATTATTACCGTTCCCCCAGTCCTCCTGTTGCGCCAGCTTCCATACGCTCCAGTCTGTGTCAGTAATCCCTTTACTTTTCAGGATACGAAAATCAGAGTCATCGAGGCTACGAAGGTCTGGTGTCCGTGACACTACTTCTCCCAGGCTTCCCATCATGGTTACGCCATAGGCGCGCTTGTGCGCATCTGACCATGCTGTAAGCCCACTGGCACGCATTACCGCCGTTGCCGCCCAACGAGACACAGACGGCCCCATATTATCCATCGCCCAGCGGTTAACGCTGCCAAGTAGAGATTCCAACGCCAGGCCAGCGCGGCGCGCCCGCGCAAGCTCAGTACGGTTCGTTGGGTCAATAGCTTCAAGCTGGTTGCGAAATAACTGGTTCATTGGAAGGTTGGTAACCTTCGCAGACAGATACATGGTTCCAAGATCAGAGAACGATGACAGCAACGCGGATCCGAGTCTGCTGGCAACCAGCCAGTTGCGGATATTGTCAGACCATCGCGCGATGTGGGGATTCGCTACAGGCTGTGTTTTTCCGGAAATAAAGTTGTACAAGTTCTCTGTTTTGTTCGCCAGACGCTCGACGCTACCGGTTTTACTCGGGTTAGCTGTTGCCGTTTCTGCCTTCACCTGATCAAGAAGAGAGCGGAAAACATGATCGGGGTTTGGGCCATATGTTTCCACCAGTGCAATATCTTTACTGATACCTTCCAGGTGACCGACCATGATTTCCCATAGAGAGCGATCGCCATAAAGTTGCTGATATTGCAGATAGGAATCTGCATCTTTGAAATGTATCTGTCGTGATGCATTACCACGGTTAGCACGTGCTCCGGAAATTCGCATTCCGGTGTCAGTAAGCTTATTCAGCCCACCAGTAGCGATCGTGTTATAAGCCTCTCCAAGAAATGCAGACAACTCGGCATCGTTCATCAGTTGTCCATCGGCTCGGGTATAATATTTGCGATCCAGCTTACCTATAACATCGCTAACCCATTTATCTTTTGATACCGCCCCAACCTTTTCCATAGAATGATGTTGAGGGATCCCCCAGTTTTCGAGATAGCCAATGTCCCCACCAGCATCATTAAACCGGCGGCGAAGTAGATCTGTCACTTCTCTCCACGCCTTAGCACCTTTTCTTGCTTTAGCATTGCCAGTATTTTGCCCTCGCATTTCATATACCAGGTCACGCACGCCCGCTTCATCTTCAAACAGGCCAAAAAAGCGAGGATCAACTGCTTCAAATGCCTCCTGCAATTGACTCAATGCATAATCACGAGTGGCTTTTGTTCTGGATTCAACAGAGAGGAAATTCGATTTACCGTCTGCATTAAAAGCAATAGTACGGTTAAGAGCGCCAAGTTTCCCATCAGCCCCTTGATAGTTATTGATAAATTTATCCAATCTCTGACGTGCGGCTATAGTGAGGGCCACACGACGTTTCTTTAATGCCGCTTCTCGCTGTAATTCTTCAGATGCCAATTGTGCTGCACGATACAACCGTTCTGATTCGGAAAGTTGTCGCCACGACATCGGGTCATCACGAGCAATGGAGCGCATATTTCGATAAATGCGGTCTTCAATGTTCTGTATTTCTCGCGCCGTTAACGTGCGCTGCGCCGCCTGCTGGACCGCTTGTATACATTCCTGTCTCATTTAATTTAACCTCTCAAGAAACACGCCACAGCAACATCAAACAGGCTGGAATCCTGTATTGCCTGCTCACTTTCCCTGTTCGCTTCATCCAGTACTTCACGCGCACTGCGCGATTGTGGATTACCATCATCATCCAGCACGGTGATTATCATGTCCGGAGATTCAAGCAGCGAGTCTTCAGCTATACGCAGATCAATATCTCCTGCCGGATCTGCCATCATTTTTTGTTCTGTCTGTTGCAATATCTTACCGGGCTCAAAAGGAGCTACTTCGTCTGGCGTCCTGACCTCTGCTGTTTTATAGAATGAAACAGCCTGAGCATTAAGTTCACTTTCTGCCTGCTGTCGCCGTGCCAGTTCTGCTCGAGCTTCAAAAAACTGACCTCCAGGCTCGTGCGGCGCCAACGCGTTACGGGAAAATTCCAGGCGTTCTTGTGCCTGCCGGATTCGTTGGTCAATATCGCGAAGTCTGACCTGTTTATCTGATCGAGCACGAGACAAAGATTTACCGCTACCGGTTGGCTCTTCTGCAAGAATTTGTGCGCGCTGTTCAGTGAGATTTTCAATAATTCGTTGGCTATTAGCGATTTCAGACTGGTAAACCTGTCTATCGCCACGCGGCAAAAGCTGCGCGGCCTGTTCTTCAAGCAACCGATTTTCTATAGCGCGCGCCGTTACTCCATCATCTACAGATGACAGAGCCTCATTAACTGCCTGAGACAGCAGACTCTTGCGCCCAGGAATTTCACTGAAAGATGCAGACTCAACAATGCTGGCAACGTCTACAGGTCTCCCCTGGCTAACATCAGACATAGCTTTTCGCAGAGCCTGAATGTGAGAATTGCGCGAAAGCACGTTGATCGGCACGCCGGGCGCAATATCAATTTCAGCATGATGAGCGGCATTCGCCGCCAGTGCAGCATCAACATCAACTGGTGAAAAATTTGGTGCGCTTGTAGACTCGCCGCGAGAGTTAATAAATCTGCCGACACCACCAAACGCCACCCCAAGAACAGCATCAATAGCAATTGCCTGTCGATCCAACACATCATACTGGTTAGCCATTTCGCTATAGCCACCATCACGAAGCGTTTTTGCAGTAAGCCCACGCTGTGCCATACCGAACGCAATATTTGTACCTGCGGCATAGGCAATATCTGGCGTTGCACGTACTGCTGTTGCTGCGGCGCGTCGCACTGAACTTTCACCAGTCCGCGCAAGCTGAGCCGCCACACCTTCCGCCAGCGCACCACCAGCACGTAACCCGAGGCTCATAGGGATCAGTGTTCCGGCACCAGCAGTAATACCCTGCACTAATCCCGCTTCCTGCGCCGTCCTGAAATCAACACCCTGTGCTGTCAGCCGTTCAAACTCAGAAAAACCCTGTAGCGAAGTTACCGCCGCAGCACCTCCGACCGGACCACCGAGCGTTGTACCGACAACAGCCTGCCCGCCCATATCGAACAACCCATAAAGGACCTGCCCGGCGGTTCCGGTTGTCGCCGCATCAGGCGTCAGCCGCTTAACCTGCTGCTCTGCTAGTTTTCTCTGCTCAGCAATGTATGAAACTGAAGTGTCATTGAGCGAGGTGTTTTCGTTAACAAACTGAGCAATCGGGGATACGATTTTATCCATCCCTGCCCATAGCAACTGATCTGGCTTTGCCACCAGCCCGGAGTACAAACCAGACAATGCCGCTCCTACAGCATTGTCGAAAAAACCAACATTGCTGTTAAAGCCAGCTGGATTTGATGCTGCTTCGTCAAGCTGCTGATTCTGGTTTACTGGATTAAGGCCAAAGTAACTCATTGCGGAATATCTCCGGAGAATCTCTGACGCTTCTGTGTCAGATTAAGAACAACGGGAGAACCATCATCTTTCAGCAGATAACCAGCGCCAAGTTTCACCAGGTACTGACTATCGCCGTAACTTTGCAAACCATACTGACCAGGCGGTGTTTTTATCCCGGAGCCGACAACTTGTTCATTCCAAGCCTGATTAACCTGCTTATCGAATTGCTCTGCAGACATTCCCCACGGCAAAAGGACATTCCCCATTCCGTTATAGTCATGCACGCCACCTGTAGCTACGTTAACAGCCTGTTTCCAGACATCATTGTCAATTTCTCCTGATACCACGCCTTTTTTCGCCATCACACCAGCGTAATAATCCTTTGCGATCTCGTATGCCATTGATGCCCCATGAGCGTCACCAGCAAATGCATCCTTCACCATGTCAGAAAACTCAAGGCGAAGATCAGCATCTTTAGGCATCGGAATACCTTTCGCATCATCAGTACCTTTACGAGCCGCAGCGCCAGCAAGAATTGTCTGCGCAGCGGTTTCAGGAGACACGGAAACATCCGGATTAAACCAGTTTTTTTCTGCCAAAATACCACCAGGCTTATCCATCAGTATCCCGGCAACGGCAGCAGATGGAGCGTTGGCACTGATCTGCTGTAGTGCTGACATATACACCTGCCCACCACCAGTGCTTTGCCTGATGGTATCGAGATATGCAGCCTGTTGGGAAACGGGCGCATCACGAAAGAAAACACCGATTTGATTGGCCTCGTCTTTGGAAAAGAACGTCAGTGGAGTGCCATATGACTTAGCAAGGTCACTGACCTGAGCAGCACGCAAGGCAACGCTCTGTCCAAAGTTATCCTTATTGCTCATGTCGATAGGCTTTGCCTGTCCGGAGGAAAGAGAGAACTGCACAGGATCCGACTGCCGCTGCTTTATCACCTGATTTGCAGCCGAAACAACGTTGTCATAAAGAGCTGCGCGTGCCGCATACCCCTCCCCTGTCTCACCAGTATCCGGGCGTAATTGCTCAACATATGCTGTAATGCTGCTTGTCGGCATATTGCGGAAAGAGCCTATATACTGTCCGGCGATCTGCGTATTTCTGAACTCGGTATATCGCAGGTTTCCTTCTCTGACGCCATAAGCTGCAATAAAATCAGCCTCACCAGGTGGGTTAGGAAATTCAACGCCACGCATATACGCAGCTGTCGCATCGCGAACCTGGCTGTCAATCATCGTTTTATATTCAGCCTGCTGCTGCCGACGCAGTTGATTCGCCTGTCGCATAAAACTTGCCTGCGCCTCAGGAGATGCCGCATCGAATGCTGCATTACCGGTATAGCGTTTGGTGTTGGTTGGAATTGTTGATAAACCAAGTGCTGCACTGACACCAGCAGTTAACTGCTGATCACTGTATGGCTGGCTACCGTTCTCATGATGGATAATGGCTGCACAAAGCGCCTTCAGGGTATCAGGATTAGATGCATCGAGAGGCTCATCAGCAGAAACGCCAAGTTGTTCGCACACTGCTTTGATATACGACATAGTGTCATTTTTATCAGCAGGCGGTGCCCAGCGATTAATTATCTCGCTGACGGTATCAATACCCTGCCTCTGATACGACATCAGGTTCCGCCCTAATGCACGAATCCCGTGTTCAGGTGTTTCGAATTTAGCAAATCGACCATCATCACCGGTCTGGCCTACCCACGGATTAGTTTTGCTGTATTCGAGATTTCCTGGGTTATTGTTGCGTATGCCACGGGCACGCTCGGAAGAGTCACTATCTGCTACAGCACGGCGAGCTCCAGCAGCAGTATCACTTAACTCGCCATTACTTTGGATGAATGCGGTCGCATTGTTTGCCGACCACTGGGACAATGCAGCATCAGCAACCTTCTCTTTAAACTCGATTTTCTTGGCCTGGATTTGCTCGTTGCTCCAGCCATGTGCAACACCGTACTCCTCAATTTGCTGGAAAGTTTGCTTGTTAGCCAATACGTATGCGGCGTTGTCGCCATACAATGCTGCGGCATTTTTACCATTGTTCAGCAGTGTCGCCTGAAACTGGCCTTCTTCGTAGGCATTAATTTGCCCTATCTCGTGTCGCCCGGCCTGCGTAGTGAACTGAATGCGCTGCTGCTGCGCCTGCTGCATGAAAGCATTACGAGCCTGTTCATCCGGCAGCGACATAGCCAGTTGTTCGACCTGAGCATCAAACTGCTGCGTATACTCATGGCCTTTTCCAATAGCATTTTTCCCTTTCAGGTTAAGCAATCCTGTTTCAGGATTATTCAGCAGATCGCTTCTTATCTGACTGAGGTTAAGAGATGCCTCCTGAGCCAGAGCGATATTGGCACGCTGTTTTGCCTGCCCCAAAACATCAATTGCCTCTGTCCCTGCCCGAACAAAAGCATCACCAATACCTTGCTGAGAAAACGTCTGCAAGCCTGCTGACTGAACTCCACGACTCTCAACCTGACGTCCGGATACTGTTGGTACGACTGGCATTATAATCCTCCGGGTAATCTGGTTCCTGCTGCTGCCCCGATTGGCGCAGGGGTGCTTTGAGTAAACGGACTCCACGTCCCACCAAACATCTGGTACGCACCGTATGCCTTCAGAGGCGCAGTGAGCAATGTTGTTGCTGCTCCCACATTCCCCTGTTTACGGGCTGAACTGGCTTCTGCTTTATAGTTGGCAGCCTGAACCTGATAACCGTAAGCCTCGCGTTGCGCGTTATTCACCGTCGTCAGCGAATCAAGAGCGCCAAACTGAGCAGTGTCACCAAATATATCCAGCGCGTTACCGGTAGATAAATCAGCGCCGGTATAAGGGAACTGTAGTTGCGCACCGACATCACTACTGGTGAAGTACGCACCACCAGAAATACTGATTGTATATTCCGCGCGGTAATCCCATTCGCCAGAACCACCAGTGATGGTCATCGTTCTGTCAGACGTATTTCTTCCATCATAGCTAAGGCCAGAATCAACAAAGAAAGCATCTTCATCGCTGGTAAATAAACGGCTGGACAGTCGCTCGATGTATCTCACTGTTTGCCCGTTAACGGTTCGGTTAACAACGAAATACACCGCATCTTCATTTCCTTCGCTGATACTGCATGTGCTTTCATATTTTCCGGTACTGGATTGTGGTGCCCATGCAAAAACCTGCTGATCACGCAAATAGGTCATCACCAGTAATTTACCGTCATCACGAATGCAGAAGGCGCTGGAGTAAGGGACAATAGAGAAGCACCAGTCAACAATGCTGTGCTTCTGAAAAAGATGATTGGCAAGGATGGTCAGGTCGTTCCCCTGATAGCCGTCAACATCGAATGAGTAGGCCAGATCACGGACAACACTGCCTTTCTCCTGGACGAACAGAGCAATATTCGCCACGGCAATTGGTGGGACATTGCTCGAGCCATTTGATCCCTGAGAGCTGAATGCAAATGATGATGGGGTTAACACTTTGTTCTGGTCGCCGGTGATGACGTACTCACCTCCGGAAGTCAGTGCCACCAGCGAACCGACATCAATCAGGTGGCGGATCTCATTAACCTGACGCCCGGCATAGGTGTAGATAATTCTGTCGTCATCCTGCGTAGGATTGCTTTTGCCAAAATCCTTATAATCCCCGGTACGGCTAGCCCAGATAGTCTGAGGGAACGCAGTCGATGCGGCGAAGTAAAGACGTTGTTGATAATAAACAACAGTGCCAGGATAACCATTAACACTGTTCCAGGCATATTTAGCCCATTTATAGCTGGCATTATCCTCGCCAACTACCTGCGAAGGGATATAGGAAATCACCTCGGCAGTTGCAGTAGTTCCATTTGCAGCAGTGATACGGGCAATGCCAAAACCACTGTGCAGATATTCCCACTCAATGCCAGTATCATCATCACCGGATCCGCCCCAGCCATCCCATGATGTGCCTTCTGTATGCGAAGGGCGCAAAGTACCTGTTTTGCCTGCTGTAACGGCGCGATAGTAGTTACTGTCTGCACGGCGAATATCGCCAATCGACGTACTCTTACTGGTTTCCCATACCGGCACTGAATCCACTGCAGGCTGTTCCAGATAGAACAATTTGCCTACCTGCTCCGCGCCAAAAATAGAGGCGCTTGCCGTTAACGTAATTGTCCCGGTGCTGGCGCTGGCATAAACCGTCACTGACTCGTCAATATTGATATCTTCAAATGGTCCGTTCTTCGTTACCACATCAACCAGTTGCCAGTTGTCATGCGCATAGCGACGCAACTCTTTCGGCGGGTATGCCGGATGAACCAGCGTAAGCACGTCTGCGCTTTGCGTGAATTTAATTCGGAACAGATCGGCTTCAGTATATGGCGTGGCAATTTCATAAATAACATTGCTGCTGTTCAGCACCAACGCACCATCTTTGATAACGCGCATGTACTGGTGTCCGAACTCCAGAGCATAAGTCTGAACCGTCGAGAACTGGAACGGTATCAGGCGGCATTTCCGATTTGGGTATTTGGCGGCACCGACAAAACGCGTACCAGGTCGATTCTCAACGCCGCCATACTGCCGCACGATAAAGTTATCGCACTTGCGCAATGCCACCTGGTACTTCGCCATGTCGATACGTCCGTACAACGACGGTCCAATCTCACCACCGGCAAAGCTGGGCTGGATCCAACTGATAGCCATCAGGACAACCTCGCAATGGTAAACTCATCAACCGGTGGCTGTGGTTCCTGTGATTCATTCTGGCTATGCGAGCCAGCACTAAGAATCACGCGATTGTACATATTGAGGGCAAACGTACCGAGGTCTGCATTCCCAGTCAGCGCCATGTTAATAGCTGCCGCAAGACGCCAGGCCAACGCCTCCATAAAAATGGCATCAAACATGTTCACATCTGTAACGCGAGAGACATACTTGAGCCATGCCTGAGGCTGGTCTGTGTAGATCAACTTTCCTGTTCCGTTGGTGTCTGCACCAACTTCGTACTGAACGCGCATTGCTGCTGTTGGATTGCGTACACCAGGAAGCATAATTTCAGTAATGCGCAGACAATCTGACGGGTACTGGTACGCATATTCCCAGTCAGGCGGTGGATTGCTCGTATCTGCAAGCGCCACGCGTTTGGTAGCAAAGTTCCAGTCAAAATCAGAAAGCACAGCATCACGGCAGGCCTCAAAGTGCAGCGAACATTCCCCCGCTTCCTTGCTGGCTTCCGTCAGGCTGTTAATGCTGCGGCTGTTGCCAATATTGGACAGCGCGCGATTACAGATCTCTACTACAGAGGCCATCACTCACCTCCGTTACCGTACAGAGTTTCAGCCGCTGATTTTTCTACATCCCCGGAAACAGGAGCGATCGCCATATCAGTGATCTGCAGATCGGCGCTGCGATTAACGCCATCGTCAGTTTCTCTGGCAGACAGGCCTCGAATAACAGCCTTTGCAGTTATCATCACTTCTGTTCCGACGCCCTTAGGTTGCGCCTTCAGCTTATTCAATGTGTCGTTATTAAGAGTGATGCACAGCCCCCACGGGTATTCATCGCGAGTTCTGGTTTCTCCGCTCTCATCCTGGTAGCTGTCAGTGCCGGTTTTGAGGTTTACGAGTTCCATATACACTCCTGCAATAAAGGGGCCGAAGCCCCTTGTCTGATTCGCGAGGCTTACACGCCCAGTTCTTTACGCTTATTTGCGATCTTCTCGCGGAGCGTTTCTGCTTTGGCGTTATGGTGTGGCTTCTCGTTAAAGAGCAATTCGTACTCTTCACGGAGCTTATCCAGTTCACCATCATCTGACACATCGTTGATGATTTTGGTGCTGGTTGCTGCCATTGACACCTTTCCTGCAACTTTTGCTTTTGCCTGTCTGGCTGCATCGTTAACAGGTTCCAGTGCGCTACCAGGCTCACCTTCGTATTCGATTTCTGCCCCCTCCGGCCACAGAGTGTTATGGATATGAGAGAGGCGCAGAACGCGGTATCTTGGTTTCTCACCTGACATCGATATCACCTTAACCAGTTACTTTTGAGCGGATCGGATACGGCGTATTGGCATCAACATCAAGATTGATACCAGCAGTGAATTTGCAGGCCGTTAGTGGGCCAGTCGCGACGGAGTAGTTAACACGCAGATATCGCTGAACACCGGAAGGAACCTTTGCAGAAACAACTCGTTTACCTGCTGTCAGGGTAGCCTTTGCCAGTGCGCCACTATCATAAATAGTGGACCATGAGCTGTTATTCTCACTCGTCTGCAACTGGATGTTTACAGTTGCCTCACCACTTGCCGTGGCGGCTTCGTTAACCAGCACCCAAAACTCAAGCGGGTAACCCACACCGATATCGCGACGGTTTCCGTCAATTGGACCGAGATCGATTACGTCAGTAGAAGCCGCGGTATCAGTTACCGCCTGTGCTTCGGAGAACATCAACAGTTTGTCGGTGATCATCTTCTTTCTCCATTAGTGGGTCTGTTACGACCCACAGGTTAATAACAGGCGTTACACCACGCGGGCTTCTGTTTCCAGAAGCGCATCAGTTTCACGGATTGGTACACCACGGAATGAAGTCCACCACTCGCCTTCAGTCTCTTTTACGCTGATAGCCAGAGATGTTTTCTCCAGAGATTGCAGATCAAGAGCCTGGCCTACAGTGCGGTTCATGTAGAACACCGGGCGACCCATGCCACGGTTTGGAATGCGATGCAGTGCTTTAACCATCAACTTCGCAATATTTGCGGCAGAGGAAGGTTCTGAAAGATTGCTGACATCGATGTTTGCGATACGAACTACATAGCGCCAGTCACGTAATGTCAGCCCGTTGTCCCACTTATAATGGGTACGATAACCTTCGTACTTGCCGCCATTAGCATCTTCCAGTGTCACCTGGCCTTTATCTTCCATCTGAATGCCAGCCTTCTGTCCTTTCGGGAAGATGCCATGCACGGTGTTTTCGCCCCACACCACTAACCAGATTGAAGTGTTATCTGTACCCGTGCCACCAGCATCAATGATGTTCTGAGCATTACCCGCAGACAGGCTGGAATAGCGGGAGGACAGTCCCATAAACTGCTGAGGGTTAACGCTGGAATCACCGTAAAACAGTGTCTGCGCCATCGCCTGATTCATCGCTTCAATAAATGCTCGGTCTTCAGACAGACGGAATTCGGCAGTATTACCGTTCAGATCAGCCAGAGACTTATCGACTTCAGCATAGGTTTCCAGCATGCCAATGGAATCGGTGACCTGCACTGTGGTTGATTTGCTTGGCTGTACGCCATAGTTCAGCAAACGCCAGGTAGCAGAAGGTAAACCAGAACGAATGGTGGTTCGGTGTCCGGTAGGAAGGTTTCCTTCAACAAAAGGCATATCCTGAAGAATTGGGTTAGTTTGATTGAGAAGCTCGATAATCTTATCGACTTTCCCATTTGGATCGACGCGCTTACCCCAGTCAGCCAGCGTTAGCGCAGTTAAGCCTTTAACAGCCATTGTTATCTCCTCTCTTATTTGCCATAGAGCACTTCGGCCGCACTACGCTGGCCTTCATTACCACCGGTGACCATGCCATCTTCAGACATCGCCTTTCCGATTTTCACGAACGTTTTGACCAGATCAGGGTGATTACCCAGCCCGGTGGTGTTCAGATATTCTTTGAGTTCAGGTGTCCCGAACTGGTCAAGCGCACGCTGTGCGGAGCTAAGGTTAGAAATCAACTTGTCGCCACCGATTTCTTTGTCAGCTTTTACATCCGCAGCCCACTGCTCGGTTGTTTTCTGCCAGGCTTCTGCCTGGCGCTGCTGAACACCTGCCAGAATCTTCGGATAAGCATCAACCAGCTTTTGCGCTTGCTCGTTGGTCAGGTTTAGTTCTCGCGCCACCGGCTCGAATTCCTTTAACGCTGTCTCTTATACACATTCTGACGCTGCCGACGAATAGAGAGGTGTAGATCTCGGGGGTCGCCGTATCATTAAAAAAAAAAAAAAAAAAACAAAAAAAAAAAAAAAAAACGAATGTACACACCAAGTGGAAGAGAATCTAGAACACTGAGGAGACAACAACGGAGAGCACATCACATGAAAGAA
>OLIC01000073.1_pt1 | contig 20822 bp, 21 predicted proteins | sample 1609711 | NCBI WGS metagenome assembly OLIC01 (sample SAMEA4350152, study PRJEB24818) | metagenome | biome: human; feature: gut; material: faeces | place: Denmark | collected 2013-09 | reverse complement strand
CACATCGTCAGATAGCCCGTAAGCTGAAGATCAGTGCCTCAGTTGTATCAAAATGGAGATGTGAGTTAGTGGAGCAAGGACTTTTACCTGAAAATGAAAAGATTACCTCCGTTGATGTTGAAGACTGGACACCGGAGCGTCGATTCTCAGTTGTTCTTGAGACGGCTACGCTGTCAGAAATGGAACTTGCTGATTATTGCCGACGCACGGGATTGTTTGTTGAACAGGTTAAAGAATGGCGGGCTATCTCAATTCAGGCGCATGAAAAGAAATTGACGGAAAATATCCGAACAGACAGGGCATTGCGTGACGCAAAAAATAAGTTACGAGAACTGGAGAAAGAGCTTAAGCGCAAAGATAAAGCTCTGGCGGAAGCAGCTGCCCTGCTTATATTAAGGGAAAAGTTCAATGCCCTCTGGGACAACAGCGAGGAAGACTGACCCCTCTCCTGGAGCGGCGTAAAATTATTTCTCTTATCCACGAGGCCGTTATCAACGGCGCCCGGAAAAGTCAGGCTTGTAGGTGTATCGGTATTTCTGTTCGGACACTTCAGCGCTGGACTAATGGCAAAGTCATCACCACGGACCGAAGATCCGATACTGTAAACAGATCTCCCCGAAATAAGCTGTCAGAAGCGGAAAGATTGCGGATACTGGAGTTGTGCAACTCTCCAGAGTTTGCATCCTTACCTCCAAATGTGATCGTACCAACTCTGGCAGACAGGGGTATTTATATTGCTTCTGAATCAAGCTTTTATCGTGTACTGAAATCAGCCAACCAGTTGAAGAAACGATCCCGTGAATGTCAGTATAAACGGCCTGATGTACTCAGGGCCGTTGCACCGAATCAAGTCTGGAGTTGGGATATCAGCTATTTGCCGTCCGGGGTCAGAGGTCAGCATTTTTACCTCTATATGATCGTCGATATTTACAGTCGCAAGATTATTGCTGCAGAGGTATTTGCCAGCGAATCTGGAAAACATGCAGCAGAACTACTCCAGCGGGCAATATGGAATGAAAAATGTTCATCCAGCAATCTGGTACTCCATTCTGATAATGGTGCTCCCATGCGCAGTTACACGTTGTTGGCGAAAATGTATGCGCTTGGTGTGCTAAGTTCTTATTCCCGGCCAAGAGTCAGCAATGATAATCCTTACTCAGAATCTTTGTTCCGGACTCTCAAATATTGTCCCTGGTGGCCTGAGAACGGTTTTCGCACTATTAATGATGCCAGAATATGGGTAAACCGTTTTGTAAACTGGTACAACTTTGAACATAAGCACAGCGGGATCAAATACGTCACGCCAGCCGAGCGTCATCAAGGTAATGATATGAAAATACTGGCGGCCAGAAAAGCAGTATACCAGCTGGCACGCGAACAGCATCCTGAACGTTGGGGAAAGCATCTACGTAACTGGGACTACATATCAGAAGTCTACCTGAATCCAGAAAAAGAGGCTGCATAACGTAATTTTATTACAAAAGGCGACAACTACCTTGAAAAACGCCGTTACTCACCGATCTCCTTCACGGTAATACGCAAATAGTATACTTGAGAAATAATTCCCTCAATAGGAGGGGAAACGTAGAGGTGGCGAGATTATATATTTTATATATGCATATTTAAACAAAAATATAATATTAATATAGTTTTCGTTTATGTAGGAATCACAATATCATGAAAAACGATTTGGTTTATCGAAGTAATATATTCAATATAAATGTAAGACCATATTATTTCAGCATTGTCTGTACAAAAGGTTGTTCAATTCTGATAAAAGAGAAGAAAAAGAAAGAAGGTATTGTACTACCTAAAGATACAATAGCCTTTGTCGAGAGACATTTAGATCTTGAAGTTCGCATCACTCACAAAAATGGAGATGATATGTATGTAGTACATACATTAAATGAACATGAGTTAAATCGATTGATAACAATACTGACCCCAGATATCATAGCCGGAATTCAACAGATATCAGGGGAAAGAAAACTTGATAGTAAGATACATATAGTCAGCGGGAAGGGCGTAAATAAATTACTTTTTGACCATTTTAAAGAGAGTGATAATCATGTCTCAAATATCTACAACCTAGCGTACATTATATCAAAATCTAAACAACCTGAGAAAATATATTGGTCGCTATGTGTTTCCGCATCCCGATTTTTCTCTGATCGTGTGAGAGACTTGCTCGAATCTGATCTGTCAAAGAAATGGAGACTATCATACGTATCAGAGGCATTCTGTATGTCAGAGATTTCGGTGCGAAAGAAACTGGAAGCAGAGAATACAAATTTTTATCAGGTATTACTTGATTGCAGAATGGCGAAGGCAGCAAGGCTTATACTGGATGAAAATAATCATATAAATAAAATAACAACAATGGTGGGGATGTCCAGTGCGTCGTATTTTATAAAAGCATTTTCTTCTTATTATGGAATAACACCAAAACAGTTTTCTTCTTATTATAAGAAACGATAAATCCATAAATAAACAACCTGAGTCGGATTTCTGGTGCGGCCTTTTTTTTAACCTGGAGAAGGCGGTTCCCAGCGTTTATCCTGCTCCGGCGGAGACAGTGATGCGTCATCGTTGCTGTTCGCCGCGATATAATCGCGGTAGTAGCGTTCACTTCCTTCACGGTGATGATCCACGTCCGGTCGCGTAATCCTGTAGTCTTCGTGACCGGTACGGCCTGTCACATTATGCCAGGCAACCATTTCAGCAAAGACCTGATTAAATTGTTTGTCGTTTCCTTCTGGTTCAAAACCCATGCGTGGATCACGCCCGAATAATACCGGTGCAATCAAATCCAGTTTATCTGCCAGCGCATTGCGGTCATGGTGATTACGGAAAACAACTCTGTCGCCATAATCCGTACAGACAAACTCTCCTGTCCGACGGTCACGGAAACGAACACTCCCGTTCTTCTGCAGGCGGGCCTCGAGATCACCGGTATTACCGTATACCGGCGTTCCGCCCGATTCACAAAGCACGACACAGCGGTCTGTTGTCGTTGTGCGTGGCTTGTCTTTACGGCGATCGCGATAATCCCAGCCTCTCAACTGCGATACAGCAGCCCTGTCTCCCTGAGCAGCCTGAATTGCGACCCACTGACGGTAAGAAGGTGGATACCACTTCCCGTCAGCAATAAGTTTCTGTCGCTCATCCCTGATGTCTTCTTTCAGCCTGATCAATGCCTGCATTCGCTGAACTTCTGCAATGTGATAATGCAGCTTACGTAATGCCGGATCATCGTACTGCGCACGAATGTGTGACTTCCGCAGACGGCATGCCTGATGAATTTCCCGACAACGTTCCCCATAACGCAGATCTGGTTTACGCCATTGTTCACGCCATGCCAGATAGCGGGCACGCAGGTCAGCACGGGCCTCAGCTCTGGCTTCACGTCGCTGCCGGCGCAGCATTGGGTCACGTTTACTGCTGACCCCATACCTGTCACTGACAGCCAGCTCCGGGTTATAGCGACTTTCAGGTTGTACCCTGTCAAACAAATCTGCTGGGGCACTCACAAAAGGTCCGGCCTGTGGCTCTGCACGCCCCAGTGTCAGATCAGGATGAATGCTGCTGGCCTTCACCGGCGTTTGCTCATGATTAAAGGCATCAACGACAACAAGCCCGTGATGTTGTTTCTGTAGCATCAGTCCCTGTTGTGCAAACAGCTCATGACAACGCTGCCAGGTAAACTCACCCTGTGTGATCATTTCTTCAATTTGAGGGCTACAATGGCTGATGCTGTATCCCCACAGACTTTCTTTGTCAGAAAACAGTTCGCGTTTGATAGCCCCCTGCGGCCCCGTGCCTGTACGCATACGGTGCCATTCTTTATCAGTCGCAGGACAGCTCTCCATACGACGACCACGGAAGCGTTCTGTTGGCGTAACCTGGCGGAAAATATCTGTTGGTACAGGCTGCCAGCCACCATCGAGTTGATTCACATTGTCGAGCGTCAGCAGCGACCATACGCTGTCAGCACGAACGGGAGTCTGGTTATGATCATAACCGTCACAGATAACCAGGTGACCATGCTGAACACGCATCCATAATCCCGCTTCAGCCAGTGTGCGGTGAATAGCCTGGCAGTTTTCCAGCCGTCCTTCCCGTGCCATTTCCGGCAGACGTTCTCCAAGATGACGACAGGCATACTGCTGCAGACTTTCTGTTTCAGCGATTTTTTCCGGGCGAACATCAGCGGCAATGAAGTCCGGATTATAGCGTCCTGGTGCTTCCACCTGGCTGAAAATGTCTTTTGGTACTGGCGTGTAGTCACCCATTTTTTTCATGAGTTTTTCTGCACACCAGGAGGGACCAAACGAGTCAAGCTGTACACCTTCCCTGTTGCGATCCCAGCCATCCATCACCAGAAATTTTCCGTCCATCTGAGACAGGTACAGACCATCTTCCGCAAGACGACGATGCAGGGATAACCAGTCATTTACAGGTTCACTGCGTAAACCAGCGACCGCTGTCTGCGTGACATACTCGCGAAAAGTTTGTTTTTTCCCGCGTGTCCACGCGTTCTGGCGATCACGTTCAACGGCGGTTTTGCGAACGATACGATTTCCCGGTGCATGGACCCAGCAACCGTTATCCGGAGCAAAACCATGCTTCAGTTCAAGCTCACGGCAGGCACGACTGAGTTTTTCCTGACTCCAGGATAACCGGTTCAGATAACCCGTTTCAGGGTGTACCCGGTTAACAGCCACATGGACGTGCAGATTATCTGTATCAGTATGCACGGCAGAGACATACTGATGGTCGGCAAGGCCGAGTGATTTCAGCGTATGACGTACACTGTCATAAATCTGTTCCGGACGCGGGCTTTCATGTGACTGCCAGGAAAGGATGTAGTGAAAAACAGGATCAGTGTCATCTTTTGCATAGTGTGCCTGCCGGGCAATGTACTCCATATCTGCAGCGGCAGTTTCAAGAGAAATACAGTTATGAAAGCAGGTAACACCATAAAAGTTGCCCCATTCGCAGCCGTCCTTCATGACATCAACCAGCGCCACGAATGACTCATTTCGAAGACGTGTCGCATAATCAACAAGGCGACTGAAACGGCTTCGGTGCGGTTGTTCAGCCTGCGAAGAAGAAGATAAATCCAGTTCCTCATCGGTCATGTCATCCCGGACAGAGACGTAGGATACCAGGTCTTCGAACGAAGACTTGCCGTCCCTTCTCTTTTTCGGAATGACTGCATTCACCGGAGAATCCTCAACCTTCCATTAACTGTTTACGCAATGTATTTGTAAGTTCGGTTATGGCAACAAGCACTTCTGCGTATTCCTTGTCACCGGTTCTTTTTCCCTGAACAAACAGATGCTTCTGCATCCTTCCCAGTCTCATTAACTCCTTCAGAAAAGCATCATCTGTACGGGAGTTAATTCGCTTATTCAGTGCTGCATTTCGGATGTAAGCAGATACAGTAAGTCCGGAATCTTCAGCTTTTTTCCTGATGGTTTCATCCTCAACAGGAGAGAATCTGAGTGTCCTGACAACTGTCTTTTGCCGTACCTCACTTTTCTTTCTTACCGCACTATCACTCACTTCAGGCTCCTTACGGGGTGTCGGGGCGAAGCCCTGACCAGATGGCAATTGTAATAGCGTCGCGTGTGACGGTATTACAATTGCACATCCTGTCCCGTTTTTCAGGCCATTATATCCTGTTATTTTTGTGCATCATAGTCTTATGCAGACGGCAGAGGCAGGGCGCAGCCCTGCCAAGAGTCAGTTTTTGATGATAAAATCAGACTTCAACATGAAACGGAGAGAAAGTGCCAATGGCTTCTAAAAAATTTTACTCAGATGATGACATCCAGCTGGCAAAAGCTGCTTTATCAGAATTGCCAGATCTCACCGCTCAACGGAAAACATTGCGTGATTTTCTTGATGCCATTCGTGATGACATTATTGTCCTGGTAAGGACAAAGGGTTATACACTGGCAGATGTTCGTGACACGCTCAAAAATGCAGGGTATGAAGTAGGAGAGAAGGCACTTCGTGACATTATTCGGGAAGCAGAATCGAAAAAATCATCCCGCCGTTCTTCCTCTAAAACAGCACCTAAAAAGACAGATTCAGGCAGGAAAGATGGCATCGATATGAACAACAATTGATGTGACAATGTCACATTGTGTTCTGAGATTATGATGGTTACAGAAAAAAAAGCCCCGGCATAAATACCAGGGCTTTTCTGTTTAATCAGACTCGTGGCGGCAATGCACCAGGATAATGCCGTGCAATAATATCATTCATTTTTTCAACAAGGTCAGAACGCTTAAAGACAATGTGTACGGTCCCTTTCTGGTAGCCACGCACCGTAAAATATTCCCCTTCTAACAGCTTACCGACATTGTCACCATTCCCGAGAAATTCACCATACTGCGCCCCGATGCTGCTCCGGAAGTCAGGAACGTTGCGCCCCTCCAGCAGATAAAAAGGACGTACCAGGTCATCCAGTGCCTCCCGCCCGCTGCAGTCCAGCGTCACACGCCCGTTACTCCAGCGGTACAGCAGGTTTTCAATAATGATTCTCTTGCCCAGACGGCAGGGATTATTGGTTCTGTAATCCCATGACAATTTCCGGTAGACATCAATCAGTCCCTGTTCAAATGTCTGCATCTTACTGGCATTCAGATGGCGAAAAGTTGCCAGTACATTGTCCAGGGTGATTTCAGGACAGGTGTCGCTCATCAACTGGCTGTTCCACTCATCACGCTGACATGAACTCATGAAGGTGTACATCCCCGTATCCGTCATCAGGCGGTCCCAGATTTTACGGTCGGCAAGACGGGTGATATTCTTTTTCGCTTCTTCCGGTTTATCCATGCACCGAACGGAATCAGTCACGCAGTCTTCAAACCCGTAAAGAAAAATATCACCTGACGCATCGAGCAGAATCTTGTGCGCTGTCGCCAGGCATTCCATCGCCTGCATGAACAGTGCAATACCTTCGTTACGCTGCGCGATGATGCGGTCGATAGCCACAGACGGAATAACATCTGTCGTGCCGGCAGTATTCAGGTCAGCAGTGGGTAAAGTCTGATTCATCACATTGTCTCCTCATCGTCACGACTGCCGGGTCAGTCAGGTCATTTCCCGGAGGAGCGAAGCTCCTTCTGCCGTCCGGGTCTTCGGGGATTTCCCCGCAGTGGACCTTTCCGACGGGGGACGCTCACCACGTCACAGGGCAGTTGTCCGGGGGCAGACGCAAAAGTTTTTGACGCCTGCGGCAAAAAGTTTTGTGGCTGGTACATCTCTCCCCTGGACGACTGAAACGGGATGTGGTCATATATGTACCCCCGGAAAGTCCGTCTGCGGAGAACAGGCCGCAGTGCGGCGGCAGACAGGCAGAGACAGCTGCGCCATCAGGCGCAGTGGCCTTACACACCGTAAGGTGTGCAGGGAGCACCGCATACGGCGCGACTGAAGAAAAACGACGGCACAACAATGGCATATGGTGGTCACTGGCACACCACTCCCGCACAGGTGAAAACAGAGAAAACCGCACGACATTTACAAGCAAAAAAAGTGAAATTTCTTCACTTTTTTACACTTATTTATCGCGCTGATTTGGCAATTGTGATGATAAAATAAAGTGAAGTTTTTTCACTTTTTCAAAGGTGTTTTATGACCGGCTGGGAACTGCGAATCTGGCGAAAAAGCATGCTCTGGTCACGCGAAAAAGCGGCCAGAGAATTTGGCGTGACGCAGAGAACATGGCACGCCTGGGAAAATGCGGAACAGGTGGACGTCACCGTCTGGAGGATCACCCAGGCACTTTCAGTCCGTGACCTGCTGCCTCACATGCAGGGGATGCGTAAGGCAGATATCATCAGGCGACTGGAAAATGAACTGGGGGAAACGGCAGGGAATGTGTGAGCGTGATTCACAGCCTGGCTGAATGCCAGGCTACTGCTCATCAGGAAACAGCTTTTTCAGTTCTTCACCGGAAAGTCCCGTGACCTCCTGAATCCGTTCCGGCGGCCAGCCTATATCCCGAAGCCGGCAGGCTATTTCCCGCGCCACTTCAAGAGCCCCTTGTTTAAAACCTTGTTTAAAACCCTCGTCGAAACCTTTCTGTATAAGACGTTCTGCAATCGTCATGCTGTTTGCTCTGCTCCTGCTGACAAAAAAGCCCGGCATTTTGCCGGGCTTTGTGGTTCTCATCAGTGAGTGATTTTCTTCAGTTCGTCATCGGAAAGTCCGGTAGCCTGCTTAATCTGCTCCGGCGTCATCCCCATTTTCTGAAGCTGGCACGCAATAGCCAGGGCTTTTTCAAGCGCTCCTTCCATGCGTCCTTCCATCCTGCCTTCCTGGCGACCTTTTTGCTCAAGACGTTCTGCGATAGTCATCAGTTTATCCTCATGCTGCGGCAGACGCTCAGCCAGCGCCCGCATAAATTCCGGTGATACAGAGTCCCCTGCGTTAACGATGTAATGAATCAGAACACGCACCTGCTCGTCTGAAATTTCCACCATGACCTGCGGGAGTTTGTCCAGCAGCTCCATCATGTCACGATGGCGGATATGCTTCATCAGCAGCGTCAGTGCGGCCATCCGGCGATGGTTCATGATTTCATTGTCATCAACGACAGTGATATCAACCAGCGGAAACGGTTTTGTGTATATTTTAGCCGCAAGTGCCGGATTCTCAAAACAGTCCAGCCAGTTCATGCTGTACGGATACGGGCTGCGCTCACCATGATAGAACAGCACCGGAATCACCAGTGGCAACGTTTTGTGCTGCTCCAGATGTCTCTGCATCGCCGCCACACTGTAACGTAACATGCGGAAAGGCATGTGCGTATTTTCATGAAAGGAGATCACTCAATAACATCGATGGAGATCACTTTTGACTCATTTTGTTATTCAGTGATCTCCATCAATGTTATTGGAACTTCACAGGTGTGTTGATCTGTATCTTTTGCCATTCCGGTAAAGGATACCTATGCCAACAGTTCCAATTTCTATGAGAAAACTTAAAGAAATTCTTAGGCTTAAATACGGTGTTGGACTCAGCCATCGACAAATTGGTCGTAGTCTTGCAATCTCCCCTTCCGTTGTATCCAGATATGCTAATCGGGCGGCTCAACTTGGCATAAAGCAGTGGCCCTTACCTACAGGATGGGATGATACAAAACTAAAACATGCGTTCCTTCAGACCCAGGTTAAGATGAAGAAGCACTCTCTGCCTGACTGGGCTACAGTACACCGGGAACTGCGTAATAAATGCGTGACGCTGCAGCTACTCTGGGAAGAATACTGTGAGCGTAATCCAGGCGGTTTTTACAGCTATAACCATTACTGCCGGATGTACCGTGAATGGCTCAAAACCACTTCACCATCAATGCGTCAGGTACATAAAGCTGGCGAAAAACTTTTCGTTGATTACTGTGGACCTACCGTTTGGCGTTACCGACCCTGAGACCGGAGAAATAAGAACCGCTCAGGTCATCGTAGCTGTTCTCGGGGCATCAAGTTACACATGGGCAGAGGCCACCTGGTCTCAGCAGCTTGAAGACTGGGTGATGAGTCATGTTCGCTGCTTCCAGTGGTTGGGTGGCGTTCCTGAACTTGTTGTTCCGGACAATCTGAAAAGCGCCACATCCAGGGCATGTAAGTATGATCCTGACGTTAACCCTACCTACCAGCAGATGCTTGAGCATTATAATGTCGCAGTTTTGCCTGCGCGGCCACGTAAACCGAAAGATAAAGCCAAAGCTGAAGTTGGCGTTCAGGTTGTTGAACGCTGGATCATGGCCCGAATCAGGCATGAGATCTTCTACAGCCTTGCATCGCTTAATCAGCGCATTCGGGAGTTGCTGGAAAGACTGAATAACAAAATAATGCAGAAGTTGGGTTATTCACGTGCAGAACTCTTCATCCAGCTTGATAAACCCGCACTGAAGCCTCTTCCTGAAGCCAGTTACAGCTGGGTATGTGGCAGGCCGAAAATGAAGGGGCGAAGTTCTGGCTCAATGTGCTGACTGAACTGAAAAACCGCGGTCTGAACGATATCCTCATCGCCTGTGTGGATGGCCTGAAAGGCTTCCCGGATGCCATCAACACAGTATATCCGAAGGCCCGCATCCAGTTATGCATCGTGCATATGGTGCGCAACAGCCTGCGCTTCGTGTCATGGAAGGACTACAAAGCCGTCACTCGCGACCTGAAAGCGATTTATCAGGCTCCCACAGAAGAAGCAGGCCAGCAGGCGCTGGAAGCGTTCGCCAGCGCCTGGGACAGTCGCTACCCGCAGATAAGCCGAAGCTGGCAGGCTAACTGGCCGAATCTTGCCACGTTCTTCGCTTATCCAACGGACATCCGCAAAGTGATCTATACGACGAATGCCATCGAGTCGCTAAACAGCGTGATCCGCCATGCGATCAAAAAGCGTAAAGTGTTCCCGACAGACGACTCGATGAAAAAAGTGGTGTGGCTGGCAATCCAGTCTGCGTCCCGGAAATGGACGATGCCGTTGAAGGACTGGCGAATGGCAATGAGCCGCTTTATTATCGAGTTCGGTGACCGCCTGGACGGTCACTTCTGAGAAAGGCATTTACACAGAATCTTAAACAGGCTCGGCTGATCGGCACCTGCCGTCTGAACGGTATCGATCCGGAAGCGTATCTGCGCCATATTCTGAGCGTACTGCCGGAATGGCCCTCCAACCGTGTTGACGAACTCCTGCCATGGAACGTAGTACTCACCAATAAATAAGCGTCAATACGGTGCTCCGTTGACGCTTACGAAAATGGACATTAGTATCGGAAACAGGAAAGGGAGGCGAAAGACGGTTTAAATGAGACGGTTACCGTTAATCCTACCTACCAGCAGATGCTTGAGCATTATAATGTCGCAGTTTTGCCTGCGCGGCCACGTAAACCGAAAGATAAAGCCAAAGCAGAAGTTGGCATTCAGGTTGTTGAACGCTGGATCATGGCCCGAATCAGGCATGAGATCTTCTACAGCCTTGCATCGCTTAATCAGCGTATTCGGGAGTTGCTGGAAAGACTGAATAACAAAATAATGCAGAAGTTGGGTTAGCTACAACATCCTTCTCTCTGGGCGTCAGGTGGCTTCTTGCCAAATCCACCGATAAATGGAAATACTCATTCTGAATGTTCAGCATCCCGTCCTCCTGTCATTCTCCACTCTGTCGTTATACCTGAATAGAATATTTCCCTGTTTCGTTTATCCGGCCAGACCTCAATCAGACAGCCCAGCGTCAGAAAACACATCGACAGCCACAGCAGTTCATCATGCATGCCGACCGTGTGATACATCTGTATACAGGCCCTGACCATCATTCCGGCACAGCTCATCAGAACCAGTGTGTATACGGTCGCCATCAGGAATCTCACGTCATGCCGAAACGGGTAAATAAACAGAAAGATAAACACGCTCACACTGCAGGCCAGGCCGGCCGTCAACATCTCCGTGGTCAGATATAGCGCCGACAGTATCCGGCCCTCCCCCTGCTCAACAGACGTCTCAAATGCCAGCAGCCACCACGGATGGGCCAGCAGGAACAACGCCAACCACATTCCCCTGCGCACGCGCAGGTTACCATGGCTGTCAAAATCCTCCACCCGCCAGGCTCTCATTCGGCACCCTCCTCCTGACGATGGCTGCGCGCCTCCCACAACTGCCATACCCTTTCCGCGAATTTATCCGGACGCCCTTCAAACAGCACCTTCTCCACGTCGTTTTCCGTCAGGTATTTCTGCAGACGCTCGCGCAGGCGTGGCGTCTCCGTCAGGGACAGTACCGCCGTGATGTACTCCTCGCGGTCGCGGGCAATCAGGGCCTCCGGCAGGCCCAGGCGTCTGAACAGCCCCTCATCAATATGGGTGTGGACTTCCGGCCCCGTCATGCACACCCCGGGCAGCCCCTGGCGCACGGTATCCACCAGGCCGTTGGTGTTGCCAAACGGGAACGGGTTCACAAACAGCTCACAGCTGTTCAGCGCCTGCTGGTATGCCTGGACTGGCATGTGCGCATTCACTTCTGCCGTCGGCAGCGCCTGACGGATAGCCCGGCGCAGGTAGTCCAGCGTCAGCCCCTGAGCAAAGCCCATCCAGAAGCAGAACTGAACCGGCACCCGGCTTCTGTCGCTGATTTCCCGCAGGGTATCCAGGAAGCCCGGGTTGATTTTCATGACCGATGCACAGACAGCCACCCGCACCGGCAGGGCCGCAGGCCACGCCGCCTTCGCCCGGTCACGGAATGGTGTGCGTTCCGGCAGGACACGTTCCGTGCTGGCCGGCGGAATATACGGTATCGCATCCTTCGGGACGGCACAGACCGTCTCGCTGAAGCATGCCGGGTCTCCCAGGTAGTCTTCCTCCACCAGGACACCATCAATATGCTCAGACCAGGTGGTGGCCGGGTGTCCCAGCGCCATCAGCTGCAACGGAGCCAGGCGCAGGGCCGTCAGGTAGACGGTCAGCGGGAACATGCCCACGGACGGGTAGTAAATCACGTCCGGGCGCACCTCACTCAGGCAGCGGATGGCATCCCCGACAACGTTCTCCGCCGACAGCTCCCGGAACTCATCAAACACCTCCCGGGTAATCTCGTCCGTCGCTCCGGGCTGCGCAATACCCAGCAGGTGGAAGTGCTCCCGCAGGGCGCGCATGGAGGTGGAGTGGGTCCGGTAAATGCTGTGCTGACAGGTAAACCACTCCAGCACCACCGCCAGCACCGGTTTCTGACGCGCCGCTTCCGGCGCGCGTACCGGCAGACAGTCTGCGTAAGTCTGCTCCAGTGCCCGGGCCGTCAGCCGGTTGATTTCCTGCTTGATGCGGTGCTTTTCCGGTAAATCTGCATAGGAGCAGTGCATGTAAACATCGTGCAGCACCTTCCCGGGCAGAAACTCCAGAGAATCAATCTCCTTCAGCCTCTCCGGCAGCCACGCCAGGAGATGCTCGCGCTTCTGGTGCGCCGCCGGCGTCGGCAGGGCGCGACCGCTCAGCAGGGCAAAGAACAGCCGGACCACCGTCTGTCGGTCATACTGCCAGAGCGGCTCCGGCTGCAGGGCTATCTGTGAATCCGGGTAATAACTCAGGCAGAACAGCTGCAGATTATCCGCGTTCAGGGTCAGGGGGGCAACCACCCCGCCCCCGGCCGCGTTGATGTTGCGGATGATATGGTCGCCGTGGCGGTAGTCGCTGACGGCAAAAATAATGGCCAGCCAGCGGTGATAGTCCATCAGCTCCGCAAAACCGCCGTCGCTGACCCGGAACCCCGGACGGGAGAACAGCGCCGTGATGGCCCCGGCAATACGGGTGCACAGATGGGGATTTATCTCCTCTGCCGTCATCCCCGGCGCCCAGGCGGAAAAGCTCTCCCCCCACTGCGCATAATGTCGGTCCAGCAACTGTAAGAGCGATATCAGGGACCGGGCCGCCTCTTCGTTAAGCCCCTGGTGCACCTGCCATTCAAAGGTCTCCAGACGAAACGTCAGACCTGCCTGCTCCTGTACAGGGGCTGTGTCTGTTTTATGACTCATCATTACACTCCTGAATACGAAAAATTAACCGGTAGCGTGCGCCCTGCAGCGCACGCTGGTGATTTATCTGAACATCAAGGATTAACGGGTTTCGCACTGCCGGAGGACAGCGGTTTGGCCACCACGCCGGTGTGACGGTAAGGCGGCTGCACATCAGCCCCTGCTGACGACACCGTGCTGCGGGTACAGTTGCCCTCTTCATCACACACACTGATGTTCAGCGTCTGCGGCTCAGGGCGGTAACCGGAGGTCTCCAGCACCTGACTACCTTCGGGTAGTGTCCGCTATTGCCAGTACACCTCACTGTTCCCGGTAAGAGTAATGTTACTGGCCGTCAGCGTGTTGTTGCCAGCAAACAGAATCCCGGAGGTGCTACCGTTCCCGATCCCGGTCAACTTGATGCTGCCATTTGACGCATTCAGGGTGACGTTGCCGTCCAGATACGTGGCATTGTCGTTTGCTGGGGCAGTACCGTTAGCCGTGATATTACCATTGGTGGATGTAATTCTTGCATCTTTCAGGTAAACACCAGAGCTCGCACTGTTCGTCTTAGCCGCCAGGTTGATGTTGGTGGTGGCCGTCAGCGTGGTATTGCTGATTTCAGAGCCGGCCACTGTCGCATTCAGCGCAAAGTTGCCCGCGGTGATGTTGGAGTGTTTAATCTGAACACGGGTCCCCTGCATAGTGATGTTATTCGTGGCATTCAGCGTGGTAGTGCCTGTAGTGTCTGTAAGGTTGATGGCATTCCCACTCGTACTTTCCCCGGTAAGAGTAATGTTACTGGCCGTCAGCGTGTTGTTGCCTTTAAGGTTGATGGCATTTCCACTCGTACTGCTCCCGGTAAGAGTAATGTTATTCGTGGCATTCAGCGTGGCAGTGCCTGTAAGGTTGATGGCATTCCCACTCGTACTGCTCCCGGTAAGAGTAATGTTACTGGCCGTCAGCGTGTTGCAGCCATTAAACAGAATCCCGCTATCGGTCCCGGTCCCGGTCAACTGGATGTTGCCATTTGACGCATTCAGGGTAGTGTTATTAATAGATATATTCACACGGTTTGAAGTATTTGTCGTCCCAACAGTTATATCCCCACCATTGGTCGTTATATTGGCGTTATTGCTAATGGTGATACTGCCATTGCTGGTCCTGGCGCCCGACAGATTAACATTCAGCTTACCCTCGGTGGACGTGATGCTGTTGTTTACCGTGATGTTGCCGCCAGCCTGCAGCGTCAGGCTGGCATCACTTCCGTTGCTTTTGTTAATTGCCGCATTAACGGTAATATTCCCTTTCTGTGCTCCGTCTTTTGCTGTGTGACTGGTCAGAATAGTGACACTGGTCCCGTTGTTCAGCCTATTGTTGATACTGGTATTGCTGACCGCAGAGCCCGCAGCGGTGGGTGCAAATTGCGTGTGCGGCGGCGATTGAGTCGTCTCAGTTTTGCTATCATTGCTATCATTGCTACCATTCACAATGGTGATATCCGCCGAGTCCAGCAGCCAGTTACCCGCCTTGCCTTTCTTCGCGGATGCACTGACCGTACCAAATGCCTGCAGGTTACCTTGCGAAGAGGTCTCCACCTGACCACCGTTACCGCCGGTCTCACCACCCTTCGCGCTAATCTGACCATGGAAGTTGGTGTAGCTGTCTGACCACAGCACGGCCGTACCGCCGTTACCCTGCTGCGTTGCAGAAACGTCAATGCGGGCGCCGTCCTGCATCACCACCTTGTCCGCATTACGGATGTTGCTGTCCTTACCCTGCCAGCCGCCACCGACATACACTTCACCGCCGCCCTGACCACCGGTTGCTGTGATGCTGCTGCCCTTGTCCAGCAGAATATTCTTACCCTGCACGACAACCTTACCGCCCTGACCGGACGCATTGTCCGCCTGCAGGGTACCGCTCAGGTGCACCACACCACTGTCGCCACCGTCCAGTACAATGTTACCGTCCTGACGGCGCATACCGCCGGCTTCCACCACCCCGCTCACGTTCAGTACCGTGTTCATCAGCATATCCCGGCCGAGTGCGGTCAGGTACACCTGACCATCCCGGGCACTGACCAGACCGCGGTTTTCCACCAGGGCATTAACCACATCTCCTGTCACCTGCACGGACATCAGGCCGCCATTATCCAGCTGCAGCGTGACGCGCTCGCTGGCCGCCAGGACGGTCTTGCCGCCCGGCGTACGGATGGTGCCACTGTTGCTGACCCTGTCTGCTGTCAGCACAATATAGCCACCGGCATTTGTGGTCAGTGCCCCCTGGTTCACAATTTCTGCCCCGGCTTTCTGTCCGCCGCTGAAGGTGTAACGACGGTTCATGAAGTCGTCGTTTTTAATGTCGCGGGTTGATGCCACAAAACCTGACGTGCTGACACTGGCCTCCTTACCAAACAGCACGCCGTTCGGGTTAACCAGGAACACCTGACCATTCGCCTTCAGGTTACCCATAATCTGCGATTCACCGCCGCCCACAACACGGTTCAGCGCCACTGCACTGCTGTCGGGCTGGTAAAACTGCACCGTATTCCCTTTACCAATGTCAAAGCTGTTCCAGTTGGCCACCATGTTCTGACTGCTCTGATGAATATTCATCTGGTTGCCGGAAGGCGTCTGGATACTGCCTGAACCTGCCACAATCTGGCCACCGGTCGGCAGGTTTGCTGACATCGCCGGATGGGCCATTATCATCATACCCGACAGCAGGCTCAGCGCCATGGCGCGCACGCCACGACGGGGGGACTTTTCGCCCTCCACGCTGCCCGTGGCTTTTGCATTACCCACGCCGGTGGTGATTTCACTCACCACCACCAGTTCGTTGCGGCGTTTGTCAAACTTCAGTTTATATATACGGTTCATACTGTTCTCTCACTAAAGGTCGGAAACAAAACTCTTCTGTTTCACGGCATTAATTCCTTGTTTATCGCTTATGTCCGGCATCAGCGGACTCAGAACGTTTTCAGGGCTGACAGCCAGACGCGGTTGTCAGCCCGGGTACCGGAGACCGGGTCCTTACCGGAAGACGCGCGGGCCCAGGTGACCGTCGCGGCGTAGTTCCCCGGGTCACCCACGGTGGCGAACAGACCGCCGCCTCCCAGATTCACCTCGTTTTTATCCGTCAGGAGAAGGCCGGTTTTTGTGGCATTATCCCTGTTCTGCTGGCCATTACCGTGGTCATAAAATGCCCCGACCGAGACAAACGGACTTTTCCCGACCCGGGTACCGGCCGGCAGAGACCAGGTCGACTTCACCTCCGCAGTGGCCACAACACCGCGGTCAACCGCACCGGCACCCACGTCATAGGCACGTACCGCAGACGGCCCGCCCAGCAGGAACTTGCGGGACGCATCCAGGTTACGGCTGGTTTCCTGACCGCTCAGACGAACGGAGGCCTGCAGGGGCCCGTAAATCTGCTGGTCATGCTGCAACTGGTAGTTGAACGTGAAGAAGTGGCTGTCCGTACCGCGCACGTCGCTGCCGCTCCAGAAGCGGGAGGTGTCATCCTGGTAGAGCATCCGGCCCACCGTCAGGTCCACGCTCGCTCCGGTCACCCCACCCGGCACCGTAGCCATGCTGCCCGCCACACCCAGTGTCCCGGTGGTGGCCGTTTTTTTGCCTTCCCTGCCGCTTGAGAGGGAGAACTTCTGCGGGTATTTGTCGGTCAGGAAGGACTGACCGACCGAGGCCCGGAGGTTCACCTGTGCCGTGCCGGTGCGGACGAGCGGATGGCTTACATAGAGCTCCCAGTCGTCGGAATACCCCAGGAAGCGCTCCTGCATAAAGTCATACTGGTAGTCCAGACGGCTGTATGCCACCCCCTCGCGGGTGCCATAACCGGACACAAGCATGCTGTAATCCAGGCGGCCGTTCACCAGCCCGCCATGCTCGTAGCCCACAGCACCATCGATACGCAGCTGATCACCTGTGCCGAGCAGGCTATTAACATACGCGCCACCCAAGACGCGGCTCCGTCCGGTAGACTGCGAGCCCTGATTGTCCAGCCCCACATACCCGCCGGCACGCCGCCCCGGACGCACATCGGTCACCACCGCCGTGGTGCCACTCTTCTTACCGGGACTCAGGGAGATGCTGGCTTCCACGCCGGGGATTTCGTTCAGCAGCAGGGAGAGGCGCTCAGCCTGTTTACGCAGCACCGGCTGACCTTCCGGGGTGGTCGCACTGACCATGCTGGTGAGGAAGTCGTCACGAACCGGGGCTGTGTTGCTGACGGTGGCGCGGTCAGCCGTACCCGGCAGCACTGTCAGGTTCAGCTCGCCGTCACGGATAACCTGGCGGGAAATAATCACCCGGGCCGCCATCAGGCCGGCATCACGGTACAGCGCCGTCAGCTCAGCACTCAGGGAGCGCAGGTCGGCAAAAGAGAGGGGCCTACCGATACAGGCACGAAGCACCGGCTCCACCGGCACGGAGAGCGAGGACGGCGCACCGGAAAGGCGGATATGCTTCAGGATGACGCGTTCAGAGGAGGCGTCGCGGAAAGGCTGAGCCGTCTCCGCAGATGAGGCCACATCCGGTGCCGCAAGCTCAGGGATGTGCACGCTGCGGGACTCCTCCTGACGGAGCTGGTTACCGAGGGAGCCGGCATTCTGGAGCACCGGAGCTGCCTGAACGCTGAGGGGCAGGCAGACGGAGAGCACGGCAGCCGGAACGGAGAGGCGGCCGTGCTCCAGCATCTGGAGACGCGCGGCAGAGAGCCCCCTCAGGCGAAAGAACGGTTCTGACATGAATTTAACCACCATAGCAGATATTAGGAATCAGTATTCCTTGAGCAGGCAAAAGTATTAAAGAAATAATTACTGTGAATTAATTAACGTTGTGGATGCTCTTCCCTGATGAAGGGGGGGCTCCCCTAATATTATTTCAGTACCGGTTAAGAAAGTCATATAACAGCAATATTAATATCAAATAAAGCACAACTCACTTCGGAGGCTGGATTTGCCCCTATATTTCCAGACACCTGTTATCACTTAACCCATTACTAGCTTGCTGCCGTAGATATTCCCGTGGCGAGCGATAACCCAGTGCACTATGCGGATGCCATTCGTTATAATGCTCGAACGCCTCTGCAAGGTTCTTTGCTGCCGTTAACCCGTCTGGTTTGGGCATGACACTGATGTAGTCACGCTTTATCGTTTTCACGAAGCTCTCTGCTATGCCGTTACTCTCTGGACTCCGCACCGCCGTGTTCTTCGGTTCAAGCCCCAACATCCGGGCAAACTGCCGTGTTTCATTAGCCCGGTAGCATGAACCATTATCCGTCAGCCACTCTACTGGAGACGCCGGAAGCTCGTTGCCGAAGCGGCGTTCCACCGCTCCCAGCATGACGTCCTGTACTGTTTCACTGTTGAAGCCGCCCGTAGTGACCGCCCAGTGCAGTGCCTCACGGTCACAGCAGTCCAGCGCGAACGTGACTCGCAGTTTTTCTCCGTTATCACAGCGAAACTCGAACCCGTCAGAGCACCATCGTTGATTGCTTTCTTTCACGGCCACTTTGCCAGTATGTGCCCGTTTCGATGGCGGTACAGCGGTTTTTCGCTCGAGTAGGCAGCCTGGCGACTGCGGCTTGTCATGGCCTGAGATTACCGTTATAAAAACAGACAATGTCATTGTCTTTCAGGTGGTTATATGGCCCGTTCAGCTAAACCCCGTAAACGAAAACCCGCCCCTCAAAGAAGCAAACTTCCCCGCTATGTCGTGAAGCTTCACGAAGATGATTTTTTTGACGAAGAAGACGCAGAAGTTCTGCGTTTTGATAATTTTGACGATGCCGTTGAGTGCTGCGCAGACCTTAATATTCCCTTCTTTGTGGATGCGGGAAACAAAAAACTGGTCTTCTGGTTTGTACGTGTTGATGACGAAGGGTATCCGGAAATCGCCCGCTGCACGGAGCGGGAGTTTGCGACCATTCTTGCCGGTATCAGCGCCGGCGGTATGTACTGCCCGGAATGTGGTACCGTTCACTGGCCGGATGGTGTAACCCCGCCCTTCTGATGCTTCCCCGTTTTGCCGATATTTTCCTGCAGGAAAACCGCTGGCTTAAAAGCAGCCGGAAGGCTCAGTACGTCCGGTGGTGATTGAGTCGGTGACCAAAATCATGGCCTGCGGGACCACGCTGATGGGTTACACACAGTGGTGCTGTTCATCACCGGACTGTTGCCACACAAAAAAAGTCTGCTTCCGGTGTAAAAGTCGCTCCCGCCCGCACTGCGGGGTGAAGGCTGGTGCACGGTGGATACAGTATCTGCTGAGTCTGGTCCCTGACTGCCCGTGGCAGCATATTGTGTTCACACTTCCCTGCCAGTACTGGTCTCTGGTGTTCCATAACCGGTGGTTACTGGCAGAGATGAGCCGTATTGCTGCGGATGTGATACAGGAAATCTGTCGTCAGGCAGATGTGGAACCCGGGATATTCACGGTAATCCACACATGGGGGAGTGACCAGCAGTGGCATCCGCACATCCATTTATCGACAACTGCCGGTGGTGTGACATCAGGTCACACCTGGAAAAACCTTCATTTTTACGCCCGTAAGGTGATGAGCATGTGGCGTTACCGGATAACGCGGTTACTGTCCCGAAAATACCCGGAGCTGGTGATACCGGATGCGCTGGCAGCAGAAGGAAGCAGTAAACGGGACTGGAATCGCTTCCCGGACATACACTACCGCCGCGGCTGGAATGTCAACGTATCCCGGGTGATGGATAACGCCACCCATGTGGCGGTGTACTTTGGCTCTTACCTGAAAAAGTCCCCAGTGCCAATGAGCCGTCTGGAGCACTATGCCGGTCAGGATGAAATCGGTCTGCGTTACAACAGCCACCGTACAAAACGGGAAGAATATCTTGTGATGAGTGGAGATGAGTTCATGGAAAGGTTCTCCTGACATGTGGCGGATAAGGGGTTCCGTATGGTGAGGTATTACGGTTTCCTGAGTCCGGTGAAGCGTCGCTTACTGGAAGAAGTGGTGTACGTCATAACGGAAACGGTGAGAAAAACAGCGAGGCAAATAACCTGGAGAGGGATGTATCAGCGTTTACTGAAGGTTGACCCGCTGAAGTGCGTGCTGTGCGGAAGTCAGATGCGGTTTACGGGACTGAAGCGGGGCTACCGTCTGGCAGAGCTGGTTATGATGCATGTGATCTTACCCAGCAATAGTGGACACGCGGCTAAGTGAGTAAACTCTCAGTCAGAGGTGACTCACATGACAAAAACAGTATCAACCAGTAAAAAACCCCGTAAACAGCATTCGCCTGAATTTCGCAG
>OLIC01000069.1_pt1 | contig 23519 bp, 24 predicted proteins | sample 1609711 | NCBI WGS metagenome assembly OLIC01 (sample SAMEA4350152, study PRJEB24818) | metagenome | biome: human; feature: gut; material: faeces | place: Denmark | collected 2013-09 | reverse complement strand
GTCTGGGAAGTGTAGAGCATGGCAGGGCGGGGTGCCTGGAGTGTGACAAAGGTTACACATCGCTGTATGCAATGCTGAAAATTTCAGCACTTAGCGAGATGCGAGCAAGCTGGCGCTTGCATGGTGGTGCGTGACAGGTATAATTCACAACGTTTTCCGCATACCTCTTCAGTGCCGAAGTGGCGAAATCGGTAGACGCAGTTGATTCAAAATCAACCGTAGAAATACGTGCCGGTTCGAGTCCGGCCTTCGGCACCAAGTCTTATCTAAGTCGTTGTTTTAAAACAATTTAATCCATAATTTTGCTTGAAATCGCGTAGCCCCTCTTACAAAAGGGTATACGAGGCGATGTCTCAGCGATATAAACTCTATCGTCGAACCAGCGGCATTTATGTTGTCCGCATTAGCGTTCCCCAACGTTTTCGTCGATACGCAGGACAGTGTGAGATTCACACTTCAACAGGCACTCACGATCTTCATGAAGCAAAGCAGAAGTCCGCGTTCCTGTTGGCGGTCTGGTATCAGACCTTACAAGAGTATGAACAATTGGATTATCGAACTTTAAGTGACTGCGCCCCGCTGCTTGCTGGTGAGGGTATGATCTCGCTTTCTAACTTTGCTCAGTCAGTTGAGTTGCCTGTTGCGCAATTAATACAGGCGGTGATGAACCGTAATCTGCCCGTATTCTGGCTGGCGACGGGGCAGGCTGGCTTTTATGTTGCAGCGCTCTCTGAGGCTGAGCTAGACCCGCTTGATGGCAGTTACGTTCTTAATTATGGCGAAGAGAAGGGTATCGAGGGGGTTGCTAAAGGCTATCTGCAACTCACTGCGCAACCAGCACATTTACGTAACATTATTAGCGACGGTTATTCAGAAGCTTCGGTGTTCAAAACTGCCGGAAGCGATGCTAAAGGCGGTTGGTTTTTCACCTCCGGTTGGCCGGTAATTAAACCCGATACGCTTTTGATCAATAAAGTCCATGCAGAAAGCCTAAGGCTTGATTGGCTGGCTAAGACCACGCCTCCAGTCGCTAGCGTTCATCCTACCGTGCCTCTTGCCGCTCCTGCCCCTACTATCGATAACGAGTATGTTAATCGAAAGTATTACACTAAGAACCTGTCGTGGTTATGCTCTGAATATCTAAAGCATCGGCGCAAGGGCAAGGTATCGGAGTCGGCTATAAGTGATATCCGTAACTATTTCAGCTTTATGATCGAAGCGATGGGTGACATTCAGTTGGAAGATTTTGATCGCGATTTCCTCCGGGCTTATGAGAGCAAACTGCGCACGATCCCAGCAAACCGTAATTTAGTCAAAGCTAAATATGGAGTGAAAACGCTGGATCAGTTAATCGCCAAAGCGGCAGAATGCGGCGATAAATTGATGACTGAGGAATCCGTTAGGAAGTATATCAACGGCATTTATGGTGCAATGAAGTGAGCTGTTGCTGACGGTAAGCTACTGAAATCGCCATGCGAAAACTTTTTTCCAGCCGATGATAAAGATGAGCGAGATCAGGATCACACTGACATATTTGAACCGCATGAAATTAAAGCGATTTTTTCGTTACCGTGGTTTGAGGCTGGAACTGTTGAACGCAATGCGCAAGGGCGATTCCATCAATATTGCCCGTTTAACTATTGGGCACCTTTGCTGGGCTTGATGACGGGGGCGCGAGTTAATGAAATCGCTCAGTTACTGCTGAGTGATGTTCTGGCAGACGACGGCGTCTATTATTTGAACCTTGAAAGCGATAATGAAAGCGGAAAGAAACTCAAAAACGCTAATGCTCGCCGCAAGATTCCGCTCCATTCAAAGCTGATTAGTCTCGGTTTCATCGACTACGTGAACGCCTTAAAAGATGCAGGGTATACCCGTCTCTTCCCGGAGCTTAAACCACATAAAACAAAAGGCTATGGTAGGCCAGTTTCCGCATGGTTCAATGAATCGTTGCTTGCGGGGCGGTTGAAACTCGAGAGGAACAGAAGCAAATCTTTCCATTCTTTTCGCCACTCAGTTTCGACTTTGCTCAAGGAGAAGGGCGTTAGCTCAGAATTACGAGCGCAGCTACTTGGGCATGTGCGCGGCGAAACTGAAACGGAAGTGCGATATAGCAAAGACCTCAAACCAATTCATATGATTGAAGTCGTGGAGAAAATTGATTTTTCGTTACCTGATATAGCGGAATTCAACATTCCTGACGGGCTGGATGCTGTCAGAGATGCGTTGCGAAGAAAGCGTGGCAAACAAACAGGTTGAATCAGTTACTATTCAGTTGAGTGATGCTTGAATGCGCTGGGACGCTTCCTGGCGCGTTTTTTATTAAGGGTGGTGGATTTCATAGTGCTGAATTTGGAGACGCTCAAAACGCGTTTGGTGAAACTTGATGACCTACGATTGCACCCGCAGCCCTTCTACGCTTTCTGATGGTAGATTCATCACTGTTTTAATGCTGGCCTCTATGTTGCCAATGATGTCTTCGCGCGGGCCGCTGCGCCAGTCATCGCTTGCGTAAAAAGCATTGAGAACCGCAGCCATGCTTTCAGCGCTGTCAAAGGCGCGAATCAGGTAATAGCAGTCCGGGTCATGCAGAGAGTTACCAAACGAAACAACATCGATCCCGTGGCGTTGGTGTAGGGGCACGCTGATGTCCTGCATAATGGTGTGAAAAGCAGTTCCGGTGCCTTTGTGCAAGGTGTATTGCAGTATCTCGACGGTTCTCAAAGCATTATCTCCGCGTCGCCTCTGGACGGCTCCCTTGTTGATAGCAATAAAGTAAACCGGACTGGGCCATGAAGCTACTGCTAATCAGACAGTCATCCGTAAGCAGAAGCTGCGATATGCGGTTCAAACGCGCTGTAAGGCTCTCTGGCGAGTGTTTTAAAGAAGGTAGTCGGAATCATGGTGCAGAATTCGCGGCGCTCTCATAGAGTGGCTGGCGAAGCCAGATGGAACAAACGTAGCGGAGTTCAAGCAATCAATGAGAAATCTGGGCGAGCTTTAGCTTTACCGCGTCGCTTAACTTTGGAGGCTGATTGCCTCTATAAGGACTGTCTCACCGCCACGGAAATTTTCGGATGCAATGCTTAAGAGGGGCGCTTCCAAACCTAGGGCATCCACTTTTTCGCTCCCAACTTATCTGGCTGCATTTACACCGCGAACACGTTGAACGTTAGCAGCTTCTGGTTCTATTTGGTTGTTACGCAGGAGAGGTAAAAACGGCAGGTTTACTTTTGACGGCAACGCCATAAGACACCAAACAGCAGAGAAGTGTAATTGTTAAAAATGTTAAAACATAACTTGTTCTTTAAGATGTAAACCCTTCCTCGGGGGGGAAGCCGGACATATCAACCCTAAGGCCATCTGAGAAGATAGCCTGTAGGTTGCTCGGTTCCCCTTGCCAGATGAAGATCAAGTCTTCCTCGTGGTGTGACGACCTTTCTTGAAAGATGCATTATGCGCAAAAGAAGCTACTCAAGAATCCGCCGATAGCTACTTTCACCCTCTGCTTGGCTGCATCAAACGCTTGCGCGCCCTACCTACCACAATCAACGTTACGCAGAGTTCCCATCCTGACGTCTTCCGCTAAACAGCGGTGATCTCCACCTACCCGGACCGGTTTACCGCATGAGGTAGGTGTCAGGAGAGAAGCTAGCACACCATCATTTTAAAGAAAAGTCATATATATCATATGGCTGCGTTCATATTCTGAACGCAGTTATCGATGTTAACCTAAAGGTATGAGAACACTGTCGTTTTTCATATACAAAGGGTGCTTCGGCTCACCTGTAGCGTTTAAGACGAAGCACATTGTGCTCTCTGGCAATAGCTGTCGGACGGTCGTTGAGCGTTTGAGGTGTCTTCCTTCATTTCCCCATGCGGCGACAACCAGTCCGGCACCGCTAACAAGACGTATCAAGTGGCTATCGTTATCTTTGCCAATGGGATCAGACGCTTTCATCATTTCATGTCGCTGGGTGTGAACGAATGCGAACAGGTTGGCCATGTATACGCCACCTTAGCCCCAGCTTTTGGCAAACGATATGCAGCGGCTCAAGGTGCGATCATCCTTCTCAGCATCGGCGTATGAAGGGTTTAGCCCTATGAAAAGGGCATATGGTTTTGATTCGTCCCAGACTCGTGATAACGAGTAGCGATATTGACCGCACGGTGAAAAAATCGCGTCTTTAATCATTTCGGTTGTCCTTATGAAGTGATGGTTTCAGCCTAACATGTCTTTATCCGTTTTAAGCGCCAACAAACGACCGTTTTCCGACACCCCTTCGCAGGTATCTTCTGGGATGTTGAAAAATTAGCCTTGGCAATTGTTGGCAGGCGTCCTATTGTTGACACCGTTTTCTGACAGGTATTGAGAGGTGTTGAGAATGGCGATTTTCGGCTACGGGCGTGTCTCTACCGCTCAGCAAGATACGGAGAACCAGAGGTTGGAGCTTGAGCAAGCTGGTTGGACGTTTGACTTTTGGTTTACTGATGTCGTTAGCGGGAAAACCCCTGCTATGCAGCGCAAAGCATTCTCAGAGTTGCTGGGCAAAATTAGGGACGATGAAACGCTGGTTGTAGCCAAACTTGACCGTTTGGGGCGTGATGCTATTGATGTGCTTCAAACGGTCCGGGTGCTATCTGATCGCGGCATCAGGGTGATAGTCCACCAGCTTGGGAACACTGATCTCACCTCCGCTGCCGGGAAGCTGTTATTGTCAATGCTGGCGGCTGTAGCTGAGATGGAGCGAGATTTGCTGATTGAGCGCACTCAGGCGGGGTTAACGCGGGCTAAAGCTGAAGGCAGGAAGTTGGGAAGACCCTCTAAAATTGCACCAGAAGCTCGTGGAGCGATTGTAGCGAAAAAGAATAGCGGAACCAGTGTCAGCGCGTTAGCGCGCGAATATGGCGTTTCCAGAGCGACTATAGCGGCTATTGTCGATTGAATATGGAGAGTTTATGGCTTACACAGCAACGGTTATCCCTGTAATGATCGCATCCCCTGGTGATGTTACTGAAGAAAGAAGAATTATCCGGGAAGTAATCCACGAATGGAATGATATTAATTCTGCCCTCTCGAAAGTTATGCTAATTCCTGTTGGGTGGGAAACCCACACATCACCGGAGCTTGGCATGAGACCTCAGGAGTTAATTAATCAGAGACTGCTAGTTGATTGCGATCTATTGATTGGTGCTTTCTGGACACGACTTGGCTCTCCGACAGGTGATGAAGCAAGTGGGACTGTTGAAGAAATTCACAAGCATTTAGACGCGGGCAAACCTGCAATGATATATTTTTCATCTAAACCCGTAGTGCTTGATACCGTGGATATGGGGCAATATGATGCCCTAAAAGCATTCAAACAAGAATGCATGCAACAAGGCTTGATTGAGACCTTTAATGAGTCAACTGATTTTAAACATAAATTATATAAACAATTAACGCTGACACTCACAAATAATTCATATCTGAAAAATATCATAAACTCTTATCGTTCAGAAGGAACTGATAATTTAAAACAAGAATCTCCTAAGATGCTTCTATCTGAAGATGCAATTTTCGTCTTGAAGATGGCATGCGAGGACGAAAGCGGTGGGATATTAATATTAGAGCATCTGGATGGAACAGATATTCATGTTGGCGGCCAAAGTCTCGGTGGAGGAAATGCTAGAGAGGTTGCTAAATGGAAATCTGCTTTAGATGAATTGAAATCCAATGAATTAATATCTTCTCGGGATTATAAAGGCGTTCAATTCGAAGTTACTCATAAAGGATGGACTCTTTTTGAATCATTGAAGAACAAGTAATTCTGCTTTACCTATTTGAAGGCGGGGAAACTTACTTTCCCCGCTTCATTTCACTCAAACGAAGCCGCGATGACTTCCCCGGTGCTGGCGTTAAAAATACAGAAATATTGAAGTGGTGTTAGCATCTCCAAGCTATTAATTGCCTTAGCCTGTTGTCCGAACATTTGAATAGTTCGTTTGTTCTCGTCATGCCAGAGATAGGTGTTGAATACCGGCTGCGCTTCACTTTCCTGCCACACATGGCGAAACGTCGCTTTCTTGTCCATTACCTGCTTGCACTCCCTGACCGGGTTGTGGTGCGTTTTCGCATAGCATTCCGGGTTGTCATCTGCACATACGATATCTTTTCGTGCTGTCTGATGCTCAGCACCTACAGCAGAAAAGGCGCATACACCCAGCACCAATGAGAGACTGCCCAGAGCCCCCCATACAGTTGCGCGTAGCGTGCTGATGTGCTGCTTTGATACAGCATGGGCAACTACACTATAACTGGCCCAGCTAATCGCGGCTCCCGCTGCAATCGGTAATAAAAAGTCTACTCCTGTCATGATTCCCTCACTTTCCAAACCACATCGCGCCTGATAGCAAACGCTGGTGACGCCCAACCGATGATGATCATCATACTTGTTGGGTTTTAAATGTCACTATTAGTGTTTTTATTGAAAAAATAAGGATTGTCATGATACATGCGATGAATGCGAGTGACTAAGCTCGTTGACGTGAGATTGGATTCAAAATGTCTCATATGGAGCGTGGCCTTACAGTGGTCAAAATTGCACATTCAGTGCATGAAAAAATCCCTGAGAATACAGTTTGGCGAGCGGGTAAAAGAACTGCGCATTGCCACCGGATTGAGCCAGGAGGCCTTTGCCGATCGGTGCGGGTTTGCACGTAGTTATATGAGCAGAATTGAACGTGGTGGCTCTAATGCGTCTCTGGATGCGATTGAGGTGCTGGCTAACGCTCTGAGCGTTGAGCCGTGGCAGTTGTTAGCGCCTGGCCCATCTGAAGATAACGACTCGGAACTGTTGGTTCCATACGCAGCCGATGGTTCCTGTTTTCACCCCGGTTTGGCGAGCACCCGTGATGGTTCGTTTGGCGTAGGTGATAAAGCGGCTCAGAAGCGTTTTGGCACGTTTGCTGAAGCTCTTGAGTATCTTCGTAGCATGGAGACAGCAAAATGGCGTAGGCCTAATCCTAGCGGCAACTGGGGTATCGTATCAGCGGTTCGGTGGGACAAACTGAGAAAGTAGCTCAAGTGTAAGTTTATGAATTTTCATTCTGTATGGATGAACAGTATTCATTAGATGCTGATAGTCTTATGTTTCATCAGCCCTTTGTTTCTATAAGAGTGAATAAAACAGCAAAATGCGGGTGCGTTACGTAGGCGTTACGGTGGCGTTTCGCTTTGGCTCTGAATGGCTTAATTCATATAAATAACATTGAGTTAAATAGTTATTCTGAACAAGGTCTGCCGGGGTCTAACTGGTTTCAAAATCCGAACGCAGTGGCGTTTATTCAACGTCCACATAGCTGACAAATGTTCTTTCCTCCCGACCCGGCAGACCTCCAGAAACATTAAAAGGCAGGTATGGCACGTTGATGTTTTATGCCGCCACGAACACTCGGTTTGATTCCGTCCAGCGGATCAAACTTAATATGTAGCCCCTAGAACAAAAAGGTCCTACGATTGCTCTCTTAACAGCTAACAGGAACGTGATTACAGCAGGTTATAGAGACTTAGGTTCGAGTCCGGCCTTCGCACCATTAGTACTTCCAAGAACATCCGAGAAAGTCAAATTATTCCTTAAAAATCAATGCTTGCAGCGACTTTTACGTCCTGTGTCTTCCGAGGTTGTCCGTTGAAATCCGGATGTTATTGGGGGCATAATTGGGGGCATCTTAACTTCGATTAGAAATGTGCCCCCAAATGAAGCTTAACGCCAGACAGGTCGAGACCGCAAAGCCAAAAGACAAAACCTACAAAATGGCCGATGGTGGCGGTTTGTATCTTGAGGTTTCGGTCAAAGGTTCCAAATACTGGCGCATGAAATACAGACGTCCCTCTGACAAAAAAGAGGATCGCCTCGCTTTTGGTGTTTGGCCTACTGTGACGCTTGCTCAGGCAAGAGCAAAACGCGATGAAGCTAAAAAGCTTTTAGTACAGGGCATAGACCCAAAAGTCGTACAAAAAGAAGCTCAGGCCGAGAATTCGGGGGCATATACTTTTGAAACTATCGCCCGAGAATGGCATGCCAGTAACAAGCGTTGGAGTGAAGACCATCGATCGCGTGTTCTTCGCTATCTTGAGCTTTATATCTTTCCTCATATTGGTTCGTCCGACATTCGGCAGCTTAAAACCAGCCACCTGTTAACCCCGATTAAAAAAGTTGATGCCAGTGGCAAACACGATGTCGCTCAGCGCCTGCAACAGCGCGTCACGGCCATTATGCGTTATGCCGTACAGAACGATTACATCGACTCAAATCCAGCCAGCGATATGGCCGGTGCGCTATCGACAACCAAAGAGCGACATTACCCTGCTTTACCTTCTAGCCGGTTCCCTGAGTTTCTTGCACGTCTTGCTGCCTATCGCGGCCGCAAAATGACGCGTATTGCAGTCGAGTTATCTCTACTTACCTTCGTTCGCTCTAGTGAGATGCGATTTGCCCGATGGGATGAGTTTGATTTTGATAACGCCTGCTGGCGGATACCGGCGCGGCGTGAAGAAATCGAAGGTGTGCGTTACTCCTATCGCGGGATGAAGATGAAAGAGGAACATATTGTTCCATTGAGCACTCAGGCTCTAGCTTTGCTGGATGAGTTGAAGAAGCTTAGTGGAGATAATCCTAGACTGTTTCCCGGTGATCATGATCCCAATAAAGTTATGAGCGAAAACACAGTTAATAATGCGCTCAGGACTATGGGCTACGACACACAAACGGAAGTATGTGGGCATGGTTTTAGAACAATGGCGCGTGGTGCTTTGGGGGAGTCGGGGCTTTGGAGTGATGATGCGATAGAACGTCAGTTAAGCCACTCGGAGCGCAATAATGTTCGTGCAGCTTATATCCATACTTCAGAGCATTTAGACGAACGTCGATTGATGATGCAATGGTGGGCGGATTTCCTATCAGCAAATCGTGAGACTTTCGTAACACCATTTGATTTTGCAAAAAAATATTAATAATTGATTTTTTTCTGTATGTTTTTGTTAGGTATTAATCAATTTCAGTTTTACTTTCATCTATAACAGACTTATACACGGAATGATGCGTTATGATTACAAAAGATATAGTTGTTAGTGCATATAATTGTCTTAAGTCATATGCTTACTACGAAAACTTAAATTTTTTCCTAAAGGAAGAAATCGCTCAATTTGAAGATTCTCTCTATGACGAAAAAATAGAAAAAGTGGTTGATTTTTTTGAAAATAATAATGACATTAACTTTAATGAGTGGCTAAATAAAATTGATGTTGAATTATTACCAAAAAAAATTGATAGCCATTTGGATATTGAGCAAACGAGCGGAGCTCTTTTTTTAAGTAATAATAAGACATCAGATGAATACAAAGTAGGTGCTGTAAATTATTTGATCGTTGCTCCTATTGAAATATATTTAATAGAAACACTCTGGTCTATCTTTGTTGGTTCAATGCTAGATGACAAGTTTTCTGATTCGGTTTATGGAAATAGAATATCAAAAGTAATAAAAAAATATTCTAAGAATAGTTTCGATGCGCCAAAAAACTCCTCAAAAAATATCTTTGAAAGATACATTGATAATTATAATAAATGGCGAGATGGTGGTATCGATAAAGCGATAGAAGTTATAGAAAAAGAGCGAAATGATGTTGCAATTCTTTCTCTGGATCTTAAGGGTTTTTATTATAATATAGATATAGATTTTGATGCCATTGATAGAATTATTGACGAAGAACAATTAGAAGAAATTAAAGCTCTTTCTATGTTGTTGAATAGTAAATTGAGGTTGATGCATCAAAAATACAGAGAGAAAATATCTCCATATATTGGTGTGACACATTCAACTCCTTCATCAAAAGGCATTCCAATTGGATTTACTTCTTCTGCCATATTATCTAATTGGTATTTAATGGGTTTTGATAAAGATATTAAATCAAAAATTAATCCATCGTACTACGGTCGCTATGTGGATGATATTCTTTTAGTTTTTTCATCCCCGGACATTAAAAAAGAAGATAAAGGTGAAGAAGTAATAAAATTCATAGAGCGAACCCTTAATGGATTCATTAAACAGGCAGCGAATGATGAAAAAGGCTTTACGTTGACCGAGAGTTATCATGAATTACCAATTCAAAAGGATAAATTGATTTTTCATTATTTCAATAAAGATCATAGTTTGGCTGGTTTACAAGTCTTCAAACAAGAAATTGAGAACAGAAGCAGTGCATTTCGTTTTTTACCGGAAGAACATATATCTAGCGATCTCGATAAATTTGCTTATGATATATTACTTGATGGTTCGGCAAATAAATTTAGAAGTATTGTAGGTTTGGCAGAGAATGAAACTGAATTATCAAAATATATATCATCACATATCTTAGCTCATAGGCTTTGCAATCTTCCATCGAATGAGAATACCTTAAAGCAAATAACGCTGTTTTTTAAAGGTGAAAATTCTCTAAGGTTCAGTCGGTTATGGGAGAAAGTTCTATCGTATACATTAATTACAAGAAAATATGGATTTTCAATCGCCTTTTACAAACAAATTAAAGAATCAATTAATAAAATGAAGTGGAAGGAAGGTGATAGTGTTATATCTCCAAAACTTAAAAATGGAATGCAGAAATACATTGATATTTCTCTTTGTTTGAATTTGGCTTTGTTAGATTTAAATGTCATTTTAGGTGATAAAGAGCCACAAAATAGAGCTTTGGAAGGTTTGAAATCTTTAATTAAACAGTCCGATGGAATGTCTGTTCTAATTGAAAGATTTAGAAGCAGTAATTTGATTCGTCATAATCTAGTGTCTTGGCCTTTAGCTAACTATACTAAATATAAAGGAGATCTTACTGAGGAGAATTTATACAGTAAGATGCATGGTATTCCACTTGATAATGATAAATTAAATAAAACCCCTAGATATATTCATGCTGATGAAAAGCAGCTTTTCGATTTGATTGATGCTCTTCATACAAGAAAACTACATAAGTTTACGCATGAAAATAAGCATCACTTAAAAAATTGCTCTGTTACTAAGATAAAAGATAATAAAGCTCTTGAAATAAAGGTAGGAATTGATGATAGAAGTGGTAATGACACAATAAAAGTTGCGTTGGCAAATATGAGAGTTGAACGTCGTAATATTGAAAGTGCTTGCAGAAAAGATCAGTCTCCAAATTTAAGTTATGAACGACAAAGAAACCTTTATCGTATTCTCAACTCGGCAACTGAAGAAAATGTGCAGATATTACTACTCCCTGAGTTATCAATTCCTGTGTCGTGGTTACCTTTTATGGCAGCACATTCAAGGAGAAAACAAATATCTTTGATTTTCGGATTAGAGCATTGGGTTATTAACGAACACGCATATAATATTTTGGTTGAAATGCTGCCTTATACTTCAAACTTTAAACACAAATCCAGTATGTTAGTTTTTCGAGTGAAAAATCATTACGCACCTAGTGAGATTACGATGCTGAATTCTTTAAGGTTAAAAATATCCTCTCCTAAACCTAGTAAACAACGGTATCATTTGATTAAGTGGAAAAACGTATCATTTTCTACATACAACTGTTTTGAACTGGCTAATATCGAGCATAGAGCATTATTTCGTTCGCAGTTGGATATTTTATTTGCTTGCGTATGGAATCAAGATATAAATTATTATCAACATATCACTGAGTCAGCGACACGGGATTTACATTGTTATGTGGCTCAATCGAATACTTCGCATTATGGCGGTTCTTGTGTTCTACAACCGACCAGTAGCACTATTTCAAATAAGATATATGTAAAAGGTGGGGAAAACCATTGCATCCTAACTACTACTTTAAATATATATGCATTGAGAGAGGCTCAATATCGTTCATTCAGAATTAACTCCGATACTATTAAACACAATCCTCCAGGGTTTGACTATAATGCTCTATTAGAGCGAGGTGAGAAATGAGTAGCTTTTGGGAAGGTATTTTGTCATCAAGCATTTCATTTGCAATTATTGGATTTGTTTGTAAGGCTTTTTTACAACATATTGATAAAAGAGAGTTAGAATCATTTAAAAATAAGTTGAAATATGAAAGTGAACAGAGAATTAAAGAGGATGAACGTGCTTATAATTTTAAAAAAGCAAGAGATCTTGAAATCGGACGTTGGGGGTTAACATTACTTAGTGCTGCAAATGGTTTTTTAGGAAGGCTATGTTATATTAAAGATCACAATGACCTATCGTCGGATCAATATTATATTGATAGTACAAGATTCTATCTATGCCAATATTTTTGCTGGGTACATCAATTCAGGAAAAATAGAGATTCATCTGTATTTTCACCAACTAATGATGAAATGTTAATAACTGAATTAATCAAAAATATTTCTATAGCCCTACGAGAGAACGATATTGGTTTTCCTTGTATTAGATCTCTTGAACAAAAGTATATAGGTGAAAGCCTTAGCATTGGTGCTGAATGTATGTCCTATAAAGATTTTATCGATTCTAAAGTATTAGAAAACTATGCACCTCTAAATGATTTTGTTGAAGCAATTCTACAAAATAATAATAAAGATTATATCGATAAACTCGTTATCCCATTCCAAGATCTCAAGACCAGATTTGATGCGGCATTACAAAATAAATGATTTTTTTACCTGCGCGCAATGCTCTCCCCGCCTCGCCCGCCCGCTTTGCGGGGCGGTTTTAATGCAGTTGCACTGACACGCTCAGACCGCGCCGGGAATGGCGCGGTCTGCAGAAAATGAGGCAGGGAAACGCATGCAAAGCCATGCACCTTATCGATGCATGGCTTTTTTCAGTAAAAACAGGCGGATTTTCGGGGAATTTTACACAGACTGACGTGATGCCAGTTGCGCACTTTTACGCGAAAAAATCATGTTCTGCGCAGGGGTGAATTTTTCACGGCTGTCATCCACCGAAGCCGCGTCAGGCCTGAATCCGATGGTCGTTAAAATGTCGCTATCCTGTGCGGAATAATTAATTTTTTCACCCTTCGCAAGCCAGGACAGGAGGGCTTCACGCAGGGCATCTGTGGCACGCTGTATGGCACAGTTTCGGGCAATGGCCGTCAGCTCACTGTAGCCCATCAGCTCCGGTGCCAGTGCCGCCGCCAGTGCTGTGCCGTGCTGCTGCATAAAATCATTCAGCCGGTCGCGGATGCTGATGTGCTGAACGGCTTCATGCGAACGAATATAACGACCGGCGGCCTGATTCACCTGCCATTTTCTGACTTCGATAATATTGCGTAATTCGTCCAGGCGACTGACGTTTCTGCCTTCTCCTGACAGAAGCCGCAGATATTCCTGTTCGGCCGCAGCCAGCTCATTTTTGCGTTGCAGCCATGCTGCTTTGTTATTCTGACAGGTGTCAGGTAATGCTGCCAACTTACTGATTTAGTGTATGATGGTGATTTTAAGGTGCTTGCGTGGCTTCCATTTCCATCAGATGTCCTTCCTGCTCCGCTACTGAAGGCGTGGTGCGTAACGGCAAAAGCACTGCCGGACATCAGCGCTATCTCTGCTCTCATTGCCGTAAAACATGGCAACTACAGTTCACTTACACCGCCTCTCAGCCCGGTACGCACCAGAAAATCATTGATATGGCCATGAATGGCGTCGGATGTCGCGCCAGTGCACGCATTATGGGCGTTGGCCTCAACACGGTTTTACGTCACTTAAAAAACTCAGGCCGCAGTCGGTAACCTCGCGCATACAACCGGGCAGTGATGTGATTGTCTGCGCTGAAATGGACGAACAGTGGGGCTACGTCGGTGCTAAATCACGTCAGCGCTGGCTGTTTTACGCGTATGACAGGATACGGAGGACGGTTGTGGCGCACGTCTTCGGTGAACGCACTCTGGCCACACTGGAGCGTCTTCTGAGCCTGCTGTCGGCCTTTGAGGTCGTGGTATAGATGACGGATGGCTGGCCGCTGTATGAATCACGCCTGAAGGGAAAGCTACACGTTATCAGCAAGCGTTACACTCAGCGCATTGAGCGACATAATCTGAATCTGAGACAACATCTGGCAAGGCTGGGACGGAAGTCACTGTCGTTCTCAAAATCGGTGGCGCTGCATGACAAGGTCATCGGGCATTATCTGAACATAAAACACTATCAGTAAGTTGGAGTCATTACCTCCTCCCGAACTCAAAGCTATCATACAGATAATTACTGGTTAACCCTATATAGGGCATTTTAAAGTGTTGTGATCTTACCCAGCAATAGTGGACACGCGGCTAAGTGAGTAAACTCTCAGTCAGAGGTGATTCACAAGACAAAACAGTTTCAACCAGTAAAAAAACGTAAACACCATTCGCATGAATTTCGTAGTTAAGATCTGAAGCTTGCAGAATGCATCGGTGTTACTGCCGGAGTCCGTGAACTTAGTCTGCATGAATCACCACAGCTTTACATCTGTCGCAGTAAACAGCAAAATCAGCAAACTTACTTAATTATATCGAGTGCGATTACAATCGCTGGCGATGGTACAGTTGGTGTGGCGGTCTCAGTCCGGAACAATTTGAAAATCAGAATCTCACTTAAAACGGCATCCATTTTACAAAAGATGGCCGTCTGTGTATTTGTAATGAATACCTTCTACATGTTTAGAGTGCATAATCCACGACAAGGCGATATCCTAAAAATTAGCTAGCAGGCAACTTTGATGGCATAGATAATGTTTTTAGTAAAAAAGAGTTGACTGAATATAATACAGCCTCTTCCTACATAAGAAGGAATGTGCTCACAAAAAAAACCATTAGTCTGCTTCCTGTTCTTACAATAATCAGTATTATGTATTTTATTTATATAGCAAAATATGCTTGTTACACCTGTCATAATTAGGCATGGTAAAATTATTGACTGAACCCTGGGGGAGAAAGATGCACAGTGATTATTATAATATGGTTTTTGGTGAAAAATTGGCCAATATTTTATATGAAGCTAACTCTCAATTTTTTTACGAGAGAAATGTCATAGAAGAGGCAGTCAACGCTTTATTCTGTGAGCGTGAAATAATAAACAACAAGAACATAATAAAGAAGCTGATGTTCTTTTTGTCAGATGTTAATCACACCAAGAAAGATGTTGTTCAGAGCGCACTTAATATTATCATTGACATTACATCAGGTGATATTTGAGATTTTACATAAAAGATAATCTCTCAAGGAGTCTTATCTGAAAACGAAATATATAGTCCCTCTCGTTTTGTAATATCGATTGGCTTTGTTGAATCGGTTACGTACCCCGGAGCCGGTCATATTTTCAGGTAATACACACGCTTTCAGACATTTCGGCTTTCGTTATTTTGGTATCATGGGCATAGCTTCTGCTACCTGACCATCATAATCACGCAGCTTCAGTGAAGCAGTGACCACCTGTATAACCCGGTGTATCGTTATGATCTTATCCAGCAATTGAACCGCCCCGGGTTTCCTGGAGAGTGTTTTATCTGTGAACTCAGGCTGCCAGATCATCGTTTCCGATGGAAGCATAATAAGCTTTTTCTGCTTCTGCCGGTGGAATATGGCCCTGCCTTTCCAGCAATCGTCGATTGTTATACCAGTCCACCCACGTGAGTGTGGTCAGCTCATCATACTGACACGTGCATTACCCCTACCGCGATAATGCAACCGTACAATATAGGGCGTTTCCTAAACGCAGCCCTCATCACTCCAATCCAACAAGACACAGCATTTTTGATCACGAAGAAAGACAAATAATTTCCGTAAATGTTTCCGTTGTTACAAATAACAACAGTGTTTTACATTTCTTTGGCCTCAGGCCCGCGCATGTTGCCATTCGATGTCATTTTCCTGACTCGTTTCTTCTTTATGGTGTAGTGTGATCTTCACTTTATGGATGCTAACAATATGAAAAGAAAAATTATTCCCGTGCTAATCGGTTGTACGCTCTCTTTCTCTGCCCTGGCGGCACAACCTACGGCTGAGCGCTATGTCGTCAGTTTTCCAGAAGGCACGCACGTGAACTACGCCGGCGCATTTGCCAGTGCATTCCCGAACGGCCTTCCGGTTGGGATAGGTTCTGGCCTGCTGTTCACCGGTAAACAGGGCGATGCCCTGACATTCGCAACCATTACCGATCGCGGTCCGAACGCGGATTCACCGAAAGAGGGGAAAAACGAAACTAAAATTTTCGTTACGCCAGATTTCGCGCCGCTGCTGATGACGATTCGTGTACAAAACGGCAAAGCGGAGGCCATCGATCCCCGTCCTCTGCATGACGATAAAGGCGCGATCAACGGTCTGCCGCTGGCAAGCGACGTGATTGGCTCCACCAATGAAGTGGCCTTCAGCGACACGTTACATAGACTGAAGGGGGATAATCGCGGGCTGGATACGGAAGGGATCACTCCGGATGGTAAAGGAGGTTACTGGCTGTGCGATGAGTATGGCCCGTTCCTGATTAACATCGACAGTAAAGGGAAAATCCTGGCAATCCACGGTCCGCAGGCGGCGGAAGGGGAAAAAGCGATTGCGGGCGGTTTGCCAAATATCCTCAAATGGCGTCAGGCGAACCGCGGCTTTGAAGGCCTCACCCGTATGCCGGACGGGCGTATTATTGTCGCCGTGCAAAGTACGCTGGATATCGACGCTAAGAGCAAGAAAAAGGCGCTGTTTACGCGTCTGGTGAGCTTCGATCCGGCAAGCGGAAAAACCGCGATGTACGGTTATCCTATCGACAGCGCGGCCTACAGCAAAAACAGCGACGCTAAAATCGGAGACATCGTGGCGCTCGATAACCAGCACATCCTGCTGATCGAACAGGGAAGAGATAAAAACAACAGAATGCGTAACCTGATTTACGAGGTCGATCTCAATAAGGCGAGCGACCTGTCAGGCTTCGACAAGCCGGGTGAGTATCCGGAGTTTGATGATGAGAAAACCCTGTCACAGCGCGGCATTACCCTTGCGCAGAAAACGCAGGTTGTTGATCTGCGCTCCTTGGGCTGGCAGCAGGAGAAGGCTGAAGGGTTGGCGCTGATCGACAGCAAAACGCTGGCGGTGGCGAACGATAACGACTTTGGCGTGAAGGTGGCGATGCAACATCCGGTCGAGGGCAAGACATTCAAGGATTATCGGGTGAACGCGGAAGGAAAGCTGACGCTTGACGACAAGCAGGTTGAAACGACCCTCAGAGTGAAGCCACTGGAGAAACCGGAGTCTGACAGTGAACTGTGGATTGTGACGCTGCCGGAAGCGTTGAAATAAGTTTATAAGGTACGGACAGCAGTATCGCTTAGTTTTTCAAATTCATGTATGTGAACAATATTGGGGTTCCGGCGTAGACCCTCAATGAAAGCGTCACCACGTGAAAACATGCCTGCACGGTTTACACGTCATCCCATGGTGGCAGCCGGTTAACTTTCCTGCTACACCAGTGGAAAAAGGCCATAAGCAGTCCGAACAAAAGTAAGCGTACAGCGAGGGCCGTATTGACGGGGATGTGTTATTCAGCTGGCAGTGCTATGCGCCACGGAAGCAGTTCGCTGACCCGGTTGACCGGCCAGTCTGCTATGACGCCAAGCACATGGCGAAGGTAGCTTTCTGGATCCACGTCATTCAGTTTGCACGTCCCGATCAGGCTGTACAGTAGCGCTCCCCGCTCACCACCATGGCCAGAGCCGAAGAACAGGGTCTTCATCTTTTCACGCAACCAGCTTTCCAGGGATTTCAACAGCGGTTTCGTTTTTCGCTGACGTTCAGCAAGCTGCTGCTCTGCCGGCATTCCCCTTATATCCGCCTCTATGGCGTACAACTGACCGATCTGCTCCAGGGCTTCTTCCGTCAGTGCTGACGGGATGCGGACGTGCACATCGTGGATCTTTCGGCGGGCATGAGCCCAGCAGGCAGCTTCCGTTATCCCACCATTGCGATACAGCTCGTTGAACCCGGCGTACGCATCCGCTTGCAGCACACCGCTGAAGCAGGCAAGATGAGTCTGCGGATGGATGCCTTTTCTGTCCGGGCTGTAAGCGAACCACACTGCAGGTGCCAACGCTGACCCGGCATTGCGGTCATCACGAACATACGCCCACAACCGCCCGGTCTTCGTCTTCTTATTACCCGGCAGCAGTACCTGGACCGGGGTATCATCGGCATGGAGTTTGCCGTCAGTCATGACATAGCCATGAAGCGCCTCTTCCAGCGGAGACAGCAGCCGGCAGCATGCATCCACCCAGCCCGACAGCAGTGAACGGCTCAGCTCCACACCTTGCCGGCCGTATATTTCTGACTGGCGATACAGCGGGGTGTGCTCTGCATACTTCGAGGTCAGCACGCGGGCCAGCAGCCCCGGTCCGGCGATACCCCGCTCGATGGGCCGCGAAGGTGCAGGTGCCTGCACGATGGCATCGCACTGAGTACAGGCATGTTTTTCCCGTACCGTCCGGATAACCCGGAAGGCACTACGCATCAACTCCAGCTGTTCGGCGGTATCCTCGCCCAGATAGCTCAGTGAACCGCCGCAGTTCGGGCAGCACGGCGCCGCAGGCAACAGTCGCTTTTCGTCACGGGGTAGTGATTCAGGGAACGGCTTACGGGTGCGGGTCTGACGCAACGGACGCTGTACTGCCGGGTCATACACCCTACCAGTCAGCGTATCGCTCTCTTTCTGAAGCCGGTTCAGATCGGCTTCCATTTGTGCGATACGGCGGGAGACTTTTTCGGAACGACTGCCGAAGTTCATCCGGCGGAGTTTATCCAGCTGCGCCTGCAGATGGTCTATTTCGCGCTCCCGGTTGCTCAGCTTTTCCTGCAGGGCGTGGATCAGCGCTTCCTGTTCGGCCAGGCGCTGTTTCAGCAGGAAGATGTCGTCAGAAGAGATGTCGTTCATAAGCCCGTATTTTACCGGGCTTATTCTGTGACAACCAGGATAAAGAGATTTACAGCATGGTCAGGGAGGTCAGCAGCCGCTTGGGCTGTCGCCAGTCGATACCTTCCAGCAGCATCGCCAGCTGCGCCTGCGTAAGGAACACTTTGCCATCACGGGCTGACGGCCAGGCGAAGCGCCCACGCTCCAGCCGTTTGGTCAGGAGGCACAGTCCGTCACCGGTGGACCACAGCAGTTTAACCTGACTGCCGCTGCGGCCCCGGAAAATGAAAACATGGCCGGACATGGGATCGTCTTTCAGCGCCGTTTGTACTTTCGCAGCCAGGCCGTTGAAGCCATTTCTCATATCGGTGATACCGGCAACCAGCCAAATTTTGGTCCCGGAAGGTAACGGGATCATCGCTTCAGTTCCTGTATCAGCAGAGTCAGGAGCTTTTCGCTGACATTGCCATTGAAGCGGAGCGTCCCGTGCCGGAACGTTACCTCACAGCTGATACTGAGGGTTTCCGGGTCCTCTGCGAGCGATTCTGGCTGTTCGGCAGCTGCATCGAGAGTCACAGGAAGTAGCTGGGGGCTCTCTGAAGAAGGTAATAGCAGCTTTCCCTCGCGCCATTGTTGTCGCCATTTGAACAACAGATTGGCGTTAATGCCATTTTCAAGAGCAAGTTTTGAGATGGATATCCCGGGTTCACAGGAGGCAGCAACGAGCTGCTGTTTAAATTCGGGAGGATAATTAGGGCAGCCTTTTCGCCTGCCGGGAGTCACATTTTTCTGCATATCTGACACTTTGGTTCCCACTACTTATTTGGTGGACACCACTTTGTCTAATTCGTCAGATTCTGACCAGACGGTTCAGGCTGTACGCTTACCACTATTTTATCCCTGTTGAATTTGGTTAAGCCGGTGCAGACGCGCCGGGAAACGCACACCTGAACCGGCACAATAAAATACAATACAACCCCCTGTTACTGGAGATACGAATGGAATGACGAGGCAGCCTGTCAGTCACAGGGGGCTGTTGGCATAAAATCAACGGAAAGGCCACCAACACCGGAATTAAGCTCCACAGTCCCCGCACTGGCAATCCATTCCCGGGAAAGGCATCACCGCAAACTGCTCCGGAGGCAACCATTACAGCCTCTGTAACGGATTATCAGCCCTGGCATCTTCCGACGGCACCTCCTGCCGCCCCCACGCCCTGCTGTATACCCCGGTACCGCAGCGTGGGCAGCACTTTTCCCCCTCATAATTTTCGTCACACATCACACAAAACCACTTTCTCACCTTCACCGTATAATCCGGAACCGTCATGCCCTGCAGATGCAAACGACGGGCCTCTTTCTCTGCCGGGTCAAGCCAGGTACATCGCAGCAGGATTTTTTCAGCGACAGTCATCTGGTCATGTTCAAACCACGGTGGTTGTCCGTCATTGCCCCGCTGAAGTGTTAACGGGCATCCACAGGACACACAGCACAAAACGTCCTGTCGGTTGTGCTTCGCAGCTTCTTTCGCCGTAACAAAATGGCCTTTGCTGTCATTCGCCATATAACAGTTCAGAATTCGCATATTTCCTCCTGAGTTGTCCGGGGAATACTGAATCCTCCGGTCTGGCAGTGTGTGCAGTACTGCTCCCCATAATAATCGTGGTGACATTGTCTGCAGTGCCAGCTGGCTTTACGCACCACGGGTAAGGCATCCGGTACGAATTGCTGCAGACGTTTAATCAACTGTATTTCTCTGCGCTCCGGCCTGACATAAGGGCACTGTTGACCGTGCTCTGTCAGCCTGTCGTCAGTGTGTTCAAACCAGGGAAGTTCAGTGTCGTATTGCGGATGGTATCTGAGTGCACTGCCACACAAGTGGCAGGTGTAGTTAGCATAAGGTGCGGCCTGTGCAGTACGGGCGCCCGTCAGACGTCCGTTGCCATCAAGAGCGATAAAGGATTTTGCGTACATAGTCATATACCTCAGCCGCCAGACGACACGCAGGCAACAGCCGTCCCGGTACGGGCAGCGTGGTCAGGGTGTGAATGGCGGTTCAGTTAAAATCTGGACTGGAGTTTGGGTAAAGCAGGCTGGTTGCTGTTACAGCACTGTGGTTGTCACACAATGGAACACTGACGTAAAAAACAGTCAGTGGGCGAGTGGATACATCGTTGCCGCCAGACAACAACCCATACTTTTGGTTTGCCGGATATTGGCGCGCCAGTCGTGCTCAACTCCGGCTACAGCCAAAATTGCGCTCACCGGTGCAGTGAGCTTTGGTATGCTCTTTCGCCAGATAGTCAGCACGTTCCAGCACTTGCTGAAAGCCGGTGTCATCATTACGCGCCAGCCACACCGCCGGCCAGGCCGGAAAATGCACCAGCGTGGCATGGCACCCGACATCCACTCCCAGGGCACTGCACCACGCCTGTTTAATCATCCCGGCGAGAGACTCCGGAGCGCGGTAATCACCGGCACGACACCAGGTATCCCGGTTGACCAGCAGCATCAGGTGATAGTGTTTTTTACCTTTGCACTCCCCAAACTCCCGGGCCCAGACGTAATGCAGGGTTGTGGGATGCACGCGTTTACCTTCCCGATGCTTACGTTTCTGGTAAGCGTCGATTCGGGCTTTCAGGGCATTGATGAAGCGGGATATCACAGCTGCGTCCGTTGCTGCCGGCACATCCGGGAGACGCAGATCAACCCGAAGTGCCGTCAGGCGGGGATGAACATCCAGTGCGTGCCGCACCGTCTCACGAATACGTTGCTGCCAGAAGGGGTTGTATTTGTAGGTCATGGTTAAATCTCCGTATGGTTCATACGGAATAGCCACGTCGTAAAAAATACGCAGAGTCCCTGAAGTGACCTCCGGCAGGACACTGTCTCAGGCACTCTGTGATAACCCGAACGGTCGTCTCCGGACTGACGGTTGAATTTTCAGCGTTGTTTTTTAATGTAAAAAACCGGTTACGGGTAAGGCTGTGAGGAGGGAGTGATGGTGATACGCAAAAAGAAGTGCAGGGACTGTGGAAACGCGATTACTCATAATACAGTGTGTTGCCCGTATTGTGGTTCTGTCGACCCCTTCGGCTACTACCGGAATACAGACCGTATCGTTACCATACTGCTGGCGCTGATTATTGTGGTCCTGCTGACTACTGTCAGCGTCAGTGTGTGTATACTGTGTAGCTGGTGAGATAACGGTTCATGTATCCCCTGAGCTGACAGTGTACCGTGTATATTAAGCGTAACCGACAGGTTCTCCTTCATACCATATTAAATTTTCCAGGGATTGCCGCTGCCTTATTTCGTCCCATACAGGAAAACTCATCTGGGTTTCTGACAAATACGCGAAACTCACAGCCCCTCAATATCAACCACACGTTGTAAGCCGGTAATACCTGAAAATCAGCCTATTACCGCCCACGCCTCCGGCACCATTCCCTTTTGATTTCGAATTCTTTGTTGCCGTTATACTGCTTAATGTTCCCGATCTTCCGGTGCACAGATAACACCGGAGTCATCGTAGCGCGGATTCAAGATTCAGGTGACATATTTCCAGACGGAAGCCGGCACGCGATCGTAAAGTTTGTTCATTGTCAGTTCTGCCAGCCGGTGATCGACCGCAGAGTTAAAGGCCAGTTCCGCAGGGGTAAGTTTATAACGTGTGTGGGAAATCACTTTTTCCAGCGTCTCCCGGGATGAACAACGACGGAACTGATACAGCCAGTCTTCTTTGGTTTTAACTTCCATTAGCCTCTCATCACTTTATGCTGCAATTAACGTGATACTGCCAGCATACCGCACCTGACTGGCATTCTGGTACCCACCCCAAACTCATTACTCCCGCACCACCACTTAACCGGTCTCTCAGACTGTCACTCACCAGGTCGGATACGTTTACCGCTCAGACGGATGCTTAATGCACTCTGTTCACGTGTGTTGCAGGTACGTTTTATATACGCAGGTTATACGCCAGCTATCAGGGATAGCCCTGTGAGTACAACGTAATCTGTTGCTACTGCGTTCTCATACCCACTGATCACACTCACAGTGTTTATTTCACAGATATGAACTCATGTGTTTGATCTCTCTTATATATTTATAATACCAATCAGACAGTCTTATCCCATCGGTGATACCTGTCTCTGCCCACAAGGCACGAGCTGCCCCACCGTAACCGCCCCGTAAATAACTCTGCAATTATAAGAACGACGGTTCTTCCCCTCATCCTCCCGAAAATCATCCCTTCTCTGTCGTGCGTACGCGCGAGAAACATCGTTTCGCGGTAGCCACCGGGTATCCCAGCATCATGCTCCCTGTTTATCTCCCGACAGGAATATTCCCCTGCTCATTTTTTACGTTTCTCCCCGGTTGTTATGCCAGTGAAGGTGGTGCGTTTTTCATCACCAACGCCGGTTGAGATTAACAACATCCGGAGGAACATTTTCATGAATACCCCAGTTTCGCTGATGGATGACCAGATGGTCGACATGGCGTTTATCACTCAACTGACCGGCTTAACCGATAAGTGGTTTTACAAGCTCATCAAGGATGGTGCCTTTCCGGCCCCCATCAAACTCGGCCGCAGCTCCCGATGGCTGAAAAGTGAAGTGGAAGCCTGGTTGCAGGCGCGTATTGCACAATCCCGTCC
>OLIC01000064.1_pt1 | contig 26061 bp, 29 predicted proteins | sample 1609711 | NCBI WGS metagenome assembly OLIC01 (sample SAMEA4350152, study PRJEB24818) | metagenome | biome: human; feature: gut; material: faeces | place: Denmark | collected 2013-09 | reverse complement strand
CGTGGCAGTGATGCCCCTTGCGGCGAAGGTTCTCAAAAAGGTGATGGTGAATACCGGAGGGAACAAAAGGCAGGTCCCCGCAAAACGTCAAAACCGCGGCTCCCGAAACTCAAAAGATGATGGGGGCTGAAAACATCAGATACAGGAGGAAACATGAGCGCATTTTCTTTTAACACCGCTTATCAGCCAACAGGCGATCAGCAGAAAGACGCAATCGCACAAATCGACATCATGCAGAATCGTGCTGTTCAGGCAAATCTTGCATACCAGAGCAGCCTGGATGCGGAAACGCTGTTGAAACAGTTATGGCAAATCAATGATGAACTGGGGGAGTTGTTGGATAGCGTGGAAAATCACACGCCAGTTATCAGAAAAAAAGCCAGTGATTTGAGTGCACTGATGATGCTTTTCAGCCAACAGGCCGGTCAGCCTATGACCATGTTGTTGATTTGTTAATGATAATCAGGGGCAGGAAATTAAGCGAAAGATGCTCTGCCCCGGGTTTGCAGCGACCGGAACGGTCGCGCCACCCTTGTCGCGCTGTGGCCTGCGGCGGCTCCCGAAACTCAACCGATGATGGGGGCTGAAAACCAGAGAGAAGAGAAAGCAGGATGAGTACCCGAAATATCCACGTTAACACCGCGTCGTACACGATTCTTGTTGCCGGGAGGGAAAAAAATACCGGGGAAGAGTGGGACGTCCTGGAATTCAGCAGCCTGACTGAGCTGAAAAAATATCGCAAAAGCCACCCGGAAAAGATGGCCTTCAGCTATAGCTACGCGCTCAGCCGGGGTGTGGATACGCAGTTCCGCCATATCAACATTGCGGAAGCCGATCACTTCAAACAGTTCCTGCGTCAGATTAAGCGTGCCGGCCTCGATATCCGGGCGATCTGCTGACCGGATGTGATGAATACCTCTCCTGATTGTTGCAATGTTGTTAATGGAGATCGGGAGGGATGATATTAAGCGGAAAAATTTTTTATTAAATTTATTCTTTCATAAAGGAGTAGCTGTTTTGCGATTAGCTTCCCGTTTTGGTCGGTATAATTCCATCCGCCGTGAACGTCCTTTAACGGATGATGAATTAATGCAGTTCGTGCCTTCGGTATTTTCCGGTGATAAACATGAGTCCCGGAGTGAACGTTATACGTATATTCCAACAATCAATATCATCAATAAGTTACGTGATGAAGGTTTCCAGCCATTCTTTGCCTGTCAGAGTCGGGTTCGTGATTTGGGACGCCGCGAATACAGTAAACATATGTTACGTCTTCGCAGGGAAGGGCATATTAACGGGCAGGAAGTTCCTGAAATTATCCTGCTTAATTCATATGATGGTTCATCCAGTTATCAGATGATCCCCGGAATTTTTCGTTTTGTCTGCACAAATGGCCTCGTGTGCGGAAATAATTTTGGCGAAATCCGCGTTCCACATAAAGGTGATATTGTCGGGCAGGTTATCGAGGGAGCGTATGAAGTGCCCGGTGTCTTTGATAAGGTCACTGATAATATGGAGGCGATGAAAGAAATTCATCTTAACAGTGACGAGCAACATTTATTTGGCAGAGCTGCACTGATGGTCAGGTATGAAGATGAAAATAAAACGCCAGTGACGCCTGAACAAATAATTACTCCCCGTCGTCGGGAAGATAAACAGAACGATCTCTGGACAACCTGGCAGCGGGTTCAGGAGAATATGATAAAAGGTGGATTATCGGGGCGAAGCGCCTCCGGGAAAAATACCAGGACAAGAGCCATTACAGGTATTGATGGTGATATAAGAATCAACAAGGCGTTATGGGTGATTGCCGAACAGTTCAGAAAGTGGAAGTCATGATAATATAAGTAAAGCCCCGAAAATTTTTCGGGGCTTTACTTATATTATCATTCTTCGGCATCGCTGTGTCGTCTGATATACCTCAATTCCATCAACCGGCTTTCCGGTTGTCTGTAAATATTGTGCCCGCGAAAAATGGTCTGGCAGGAGGCTGCGCAGTTACCGGGTATATATAAGATAGGTTCCCGCTTCGCGGGGCTTCGGCCAGTCAGCATTATCACGCATATGATATTTTTGTGTGTGGCCTTCCATGCCGCTGTCGCGGCATAACCGGTATCTGACAATGTCTGTAAGATTAATTGTTCTGCACGCTGTTAATTTCCGGAAGCGATTTCTTCGTGACCGAAATCCGGATACCTTTACTGCTTTTTATCCCGGCATAAATCCGATAAACATCTGATGCGTAGGCAAGACGTCTCTGGTTCTGGTGTTCGGTCTTCCTGAATCCGGCATTGTATGCACCAACGGCCTCCCAGGAGACGCCCCATTTTTTAAAGGCTATTGCCAGATAATAAGCACCGGTATAAATGTTCATGCAGGGATCTGTTGTCAGATGTTCCGGCTTAATTCCATAGCGGGCCAGTTCGTTAAAATTCTGGGAATCTACCTGCATCAGTCCGCTGCCATATCCCGTTACCGGATTAATACCGATGGCATTAACCCGGTAACGGGATTCTTTCCATGATATTGCTCTCAGTAAATCAGGATCTATTTTGTAATCCCGGCCTGCAAGATCAAAGCAATCAGTGGCCTGGCAGATCTAATTTATAAACATCAGGCAGATGGCTAACATCCATTTTTTCATTTTTCCACCTCTGGTGACTTTATCCGTAAATAATTTAACCCACTCCACAAAAAGGCTCAACAGGTTGGTGGTTCTCACCACCAAAAGCACCACACACTACGCAAAAACAAGTTTTTGCTGATTTGCGTTTTAAATCATGTAATTAACAAACGCTATTTATATTTTATAATTCTGAATTATTAAATAGAGAGTCGTTGGCGATCCTGTTACGACCCTATAGCGACTCTTATTAGGATCAGTACTGACAATTTTCATGAAAAACATTGATATATATTAGGGACGCCCCTAGCGCCGGATCGCATTTTTTTATAGGATGATCCTAGAGGCGCTACTAGGAGTGTCTTTCTTACTTGTAAACACTATATATATATTTATAGTGAAAAGTTCATTGCTTGATGATGAAAGGTTTTATCTTATGGCCAGAGTAATTTTGTATATCAGTAATGATGTCTATGATAAAGTAAATGCGATAGTTGAACAGCGTCGTCATGAGGGGGCAAGAGATAAAGATATAAGCCTTTCAGGAACTGCTTCAATGCTTCTTGAACTGGGGCTTCGCGTATATGAGGCTCAGATGGAGCGTAAAGAGTCTGCATTTAATCAGACTGAGTTTAATAAATTACTTCTTGAATGTGTTGTAAAAATACAGTCATCAGTAGCGAAAATTTTGGGTATTGAGTCTCTAAGTCCCCATGTCTCCGGGAATCCAAAGTTTGAATATGCCAATATGGTTGAAGATATTCGTGAGAAGGTGTCATCTGAGATGGAACGATTTTTTCCAAAAAATGATGATGAATAAAAAAGAATTAAAAGTTGATTTGCTTGAAATAACAGAGTTTTGATCTGGTTCAATTTGATGACAATTAACCATATAAAGTGTATATTAATTATGTGGTTAATGCCACGTTAAAACAGATATTAAAAATCGCCGATGCAGGGAGAGCGACCTCCCCGCATCGACTGTCCATAGAATCCTTTGAGAGGAGGTTCCTATGTATCCGACGGATCGTAGACAACTTAATACTGAACGTCAAATATATTTGGATAAACAGTTTTTTGTCGATGTTTTTTCAATCCCTGCTTGCGTTCGAAATACTAATGGAGATTTTATCGGCTACAATGAAAAATTCTCTAAAGAATTTATAGGTAGTCTTGATATCAAAGAGTGGTTTTACTCCCTTCCTGTACAAGTAGCTACATTGTTCTTAAGAGAAGAACTGGATGCTATGTCTTTGCCTTCGTCCATGAATAAAATACAGAGCGTGGCTATAGGTGATAAACTCTGGCTGGTACAATTTATACCATTAATATATGGGGAGGTGGTTAATGTTTTATGGCTTTTTTTCTGCAAAAATTCTAATGTGATAGTGGATTATTGTAGAGGATTACGTTCAAATATAACAAATGACAGAATGCTTGAATTTAAAAACAAATCAACGGAAATCCAATGGAAAGTTTTTATTCTTTATTCATTTGGTTTTTGTCATGAATCGATAGCATCTCTTTTGTCTATTACTAATGGTTCTTCCCGGAATGCAATTTCAGAAGTGTATAAGTTTTTCGGTATACATTCAAAACATGATTTGTTAATGATTTTTCATACAAGTAGGATGCATAGTTTATTCTTTGATGAATTGTTTTTTATTTTAAAATGTGCTGAATAGTTGATGTTTCGTTTTTGTTAAAAACAAGGTGACATTATGTCACCTTGTTTTGTTAATGTAATTTACTCTATTTTTGTTTCTATTTTTATGGATTCGTATAATTATATTTAATTATCTAAGTGGCTGAGGAGGAGACTTGAGCAGAAATATAATAAGGCCAGCTCCGGGCAATAAAGTTTTACTGGTATTGGACGATGCTACTAATCACAAGCTCTTAGGTGCCCGGGAGCGTAGTGGGAGAACAAAAACTAATGAGGTGCTAGTCAGGTTACGTGATCATCTGAACCGTTTTCCTGACTTTTATAATCTGGATGCAATAAAGGAGGGAGCAGAGGAAACTGATTCGATAATTAAAGATCTTTAGGTTTATTAATCTATCCACAATAGAGGTAACTTATGAATACTGTTTTAAGTGTTCAGGGTGCTTCTGCGCCCGTCAAAAAGAAATCGTTTTTTTCTAAATTCACTCGTCTGAATATGCTTCGCCTGGCTCGCGCTGTGATCCCGGCTGCTGTTCTGATGATGTTCTTCCCGCAACTGGCAATGGCAGCACAGGGCCAGGACCTGATGGCAAGCGGTAACACCACGGTTAAGGCGACCTTCGGTAAGGACTCCAGTGTTGTTAAATGGGTTGTTCTGGCTGAAGTTCTGGTCGGTGCTGTCATGTACATGATGACCAAAAACGTCAAGTTCCTGGCCGGTTTTGCCATCATCTCTGTATTTATTGCTGTGGGTATGGCCGTCGTTGGCCTGAAATAAAACGATGTCGGGAGACGAGAATAAACTTAAGAAATATCGTTTCCCGGAAACACTGACCAACCAGAGCCGCTGGTTTGGCCTGCCACTGGATGAACTGATCCCCGCAGCAATCTGTGTTGGCTGGGGTATCACAACATCAAAATATCTGTTCGGTATTGGTGCAGCGGTTCTGGTTTATTTCGGGATTAAAAAACTGAAAAAAGGGCGGGGCAGTTCCTGGTTACGTGACCTGATTTACTGGTATATGCCAACAGCCCTGCTGCGCGGTATTTTTCATAATGTTCCCGATTCGTGTTTCCGGCAGTGGATTAAATAGAACTGATACCAGGATTGTTATATGGAACACGGTGCCCGTTTAAGTACCAGTCGTGTAATGGCCATCGCCTTTATATTTATGTCAGTGCTTATTGTTCTCAGCCTCTCTGTTAATCTCATTCAGGGGGTGAATAACTACCGCCTTCAGAATGAGCAACGCACTGCCGTGACCCCAATGGGATTTAATGTGCCCTTTGCCGTGTCACAGAACAGTGCCGACGCCTCTTATTTGCAGCAGATGGCGCTGTCATTTATTGCCCTCCGTCTGAATGTCTCACCGGAAATCGTCGATGCCTCACATCAGGCGCTTCTGCAATATATCCGCCCGGGTGCACAGAACCAGATGAAAGTTATTCTGGCTGAAGAAGCGAAACTCATTAAAAAAGATAACGTGAATTCTGCTTTTTACCAGACCAGTGTCCGTGTCTGGCCTCAGTATGGTCGTGTGGAAATCCGTGGAATTCGGAAAACATGGATTGGTAACTCCGAACCTTTTACTGATATCAAACATTACATTCTTATTCTGAAGCGGGAAAACGGGGTGACCTGGCTGGATAATTTCGGGGAAACAGACGATGAGAAAAAATAATACGGCAATAATATTCGGCGGCCTGTTTTTTTCCTGCAGCGTGATGGCCGGAGCCGGTACGCTGGCCCCCCCCGTGGTGCCAATGGTGAACGGTGGGCAGGCCAGTATTGCCATCAGCAATACCAGCCCGAATCTGTTTACCGTTCCCGGTGACCGGATTATCGCCGTGAACAGTATGGATGGTGCCCTGACCAATAATGAGCAGACCGCCTCCGGCGGTGTGGTGGTGGCCACCGTCAACAAAAAGCCTTTTACGTTCATTCTGGAAACAGAGCGTGGTCTGAACCTTTCCATTCAGGCTGTTCCCCGTGAAGGCGCGGGGCGTACCATTCAGCTGGTCAGTGACCTGCGCGGAACCGGAGAAGAAGCCGGTGCGTGGGAAACGTCCACGCCTTACGAATCCCTGCTTGTGACCATCAGCCAGGCTGTCCGTGGCGGAAAATTACCTGCAGGCTGGTATCAGGTTCCTGTGACAAAGGAAACCCTGCAGGCCCCGGCGGGGCTGTCTTCAGTGGCAGATTCCGTATGGACGGGGAATCACCTGAAGATGGTCCGCTTTGTCGTGGAAAATAAAACGCTGTCTGCCCTGAATATCCGGGAAAGTGATTTCTGGCAGCCGGGAACCCGTGCCGTGATGTTCAGCCAGCCTGCCAGCCAGTTACTGGCAGGTGCGCGCATGGATGTGTATGTCATCCGTGACGGGGAGGGCAACTGATGGCCAGTATCAACACCATTGTGAAACGCAAGCAGTACCTGTGGCTGGGGATTGTGGTTGTCGGTGCAGCCTCCGCGATTGGTGGTGCACTGTATCTGTCTGATGTGGACATGTCCGGTAACGGTGAGGCGGTGGCTGAACAGGAGCCTGTGGTCGTGTTGTTTATGCAGGGGCATTGCCCTTACTGTCACCAGTTTGACCCGGTACTGAAACAGCTGGCACAGCAGTACGGCTTTTCTGTTTTTCCCTACACCCTGGATGGTCAGGGGGATACCGCCTTTCCGGAAGCATTACCGGTGCCACCGGACGTGATGCAGACCTTCTTCCCGAATATCCCGGTGGCCACACCGACCACCTTCCTGGTCAACGTCAACACACTTGAGGCATTACCGCTTTTGCAGGGGGCAACGGATGCCGCCAGTTTTATGGCGCGGATGGATACCGTTCTGCAGATGTACGGAGAGGAAAAAGGTGCGAAATAAGCAGGTGGTGTTACTCATTGCCGGAATATCCGGCATCGCGACGGGAATAATCGTCAGCCTGAATATCCCCTTTATCCGTCAGGGGCTTTTTTATCCCGCCAGCCCTGTGGAAATTGTCGTTTCGCTGTGTCTTACCTTTTCTGTTTCTGTTGTGTTTTTGGTGGGGGCAATTGTGGGATGGATTTTTGGGTCTGAAATATATTGCAGCCGCATGATCGGTCTGAATGAATCATCAGTGATATCAGAGGAAACTTATAATGACAGAAAACAAAAAGAATCAGGAATTCAAAATCAGAAAAATTAGACGGAATATTGAGTATAGTTTCAGGGGTTCTGACAGATATTTTGATTTGTTTATTGTTTTCCTTGTTGCCGGAATTGTTTTATGGGCAGTTATGCACGTTATTTTCGATGTCTGTATTGATTCGTGGATGGCCGACCCGAAATTACTTAATTTCCAGTATATGTGGGATATTCTGATGAAAGTCATTCCGTTTACGTTATGGGCGCTGGCAGCAGGGTTTCTTGTTACATTTTTTCTGTCCCCAATGTGCGAATTAATATTCGGAAATATCATGATATTCCTGCTGAAACGCCGTATGCACCGGGAGAACACATTAAGGGAGGGCGGCAATAATGCTTCGCATTAAACCTCTTTTTATTCTTTGTGCTGCCTTACTGACGGCCATACCCACAGCGTCAGCGGATGTGAACAGCGACATGAATCAGTTCTTTAACAAGCTGGGCTTCGCCTCCAATACCACACAGCCGGGTGTCTGGCAGGGGCAGGCCGCCGGGTATGCCTATGGTGGCTCCCTGTATGCCCGCACCCAGGTCAAAAATATCCAGCTGATTTCCATGACGCTGCCGGATATCAATGCCGGATGTGGCGGCATCGATGCCTATCTCGGCTCGTTCAGTTTTATTAATGGCGATCAGTTGCAGCGTTTTGTTAAGCAGATTATGAGCAATGCTGCCGGTTACTTTTTTGACCTTGCCCTGCAGACAACGGTGCCGGAAATAAAAACCGCAAAAGACTTCCTGCAGAAAATGGCAAGTGACATTAACAGTATGAACCTCAGCTCCTGTCAGGTGGCGCAGGGGATTGTCGGAGGATTATTTCCTCAGACTCAGGTGTCACAGCAGAAGGTCTGTCAGGACATTGCCGGTGAGAGCAATATTTTTGCTGACTGGGCCGCGTCCCGTCAGGGCTGCACGGTCGGAGGACAGTCATCGTCTGTTCGTGACAAGGCCAGTGACAAAGATAAGGAACGGGTGCTGAAGAACATCAATATCATCTGGGATTCGCTGTCCAAAAACAGGATGCTTGATGGTAACAAAGAACTGAAAGAATTTATTATGACGCTCACCGGTACGCTGATTTTTGGGGAAGACAGCGAGATTACCCCCCTGCCGGCGCGTACCACTGACCGCGATATCCTCCGGGCGATTATGGAGGGGAGAACGGCAAAAATTTACCACTGCAACGATTCGGACAAGTGTCTGAAGGTGGTGGCGGATGCAAATGTGACTATCGCCCGGGATAAAGCCCTGAAATCACAGATTACAAAACTGCTCACCAGTATTCAGAATAAAGCGGTGAGTGATACTCCACTGGATGACAGGGAAAAAGGCTTCATTTCCAGCACCACCGTCCCCGTTTTTAAATATCTTATTGATCCGCAGATGCTCGGTGTGTCCAGCAGCGTGGTTTACCAGCTGACGGACTATATCGGCTACGACATCATGCTCCAGTACATTCAGGAACTGCTTCAGCAGGCCCGGGCCATGATTGCCACTGGGAACTATCCACAGACCGTGCTGGACAGTGTGCTGGAGAATCTGAATCAGGCACAGCAACAGATTGCGGTTTTCCAGGGGCAGGTAAAGGTCCAGCAGGATGTATTGCTGGTTGTTGACCGTCAGATGAGCTACATGCGCCAGCAGCTGTCCGCCCGCATGCTCAGCCGTTACCAGAACAACTATCACTTCGGAGGGAGCACGCTGTGAATGAAGTCTATGTGATTGCCGGTGGTGAGTGGTTACGCAATAACCTGAACGCCATTGCCGCCTTTATGGGAACCCGGACGTGGGATTCCATCGAAAAAATTGCGCTCACATTGTCTGTTCTCGCGGTGGCCGTGATGTGGGTACAGCGGCACAACGTGATGGATTTGCTGGGCTGGGTGGCCGTGTTTGTGCTTATCAGCCTGCTGGTTAATGTCCGTACATCGGTGCAGATTATTGATAACAGTGACCTGGTCCAGGTTCACCGGGTGGATAATGTTCCGGTCGGTCTGGCGATGCCACTTTCTCTTACGACCCGTATCGGGCATGCGATGGTGGTCAGCTACGAGATGATATTCACCCAACCGGACAGCGTCACCTACAGCAAGACAGGCATGCTGTTCGGGGCGAATCTGATTGTGAAAAGCACCGATTTCCTGTCCCGGAATCCGGAAATCATCAATCTGTTCCAGGACTACGTCCAGAACTGCGTGCTGGGTGATATTTACCTGAATCATAAATACACGCTGGAAGATCTGATGGCCTCCGCTGACCCCTACACGCTGATTTTTTCCCGACCCAGCCCGCTACGGGGCGTTTATGACAACAATAATAATTTCATAACCTGTAAGGATGCGTCGGTCACGCTGAAAGACAGGCTGAATCTCGATACAAAGACGGGAGGCAAGACCTGGCATTATTATGTGCAGCAGATATTTGGCGGCAGACCGGACCCGGACCTGTTATTCAGACAACTGGTCAGTGACAGTTACAGTTATTTCTACGGCTCCAGTCAGTCTGCCAGCCAGATTATGCGCCAGAACGTCACAATAAATGCCCTGAAAGAGGGTATCACCAGTAATGCCGCCCGTAATGGTGACACCGCCAGCCTGGTGAATCTGGCCACCACGTCATCGATGGAGAAGCAACGTCTGGCGCATGTCTCTATCGGTCATGTGACAATGCGAAACCTGCCAATGGTACAGACTATCCTGACGGGAATTGCCATTGGTATTTTCCCGCTTCTGGTACTGGCAGCTGTCTTCAACAAACTGACACTGTCCGTCCTGAAAGGCTATGTGTTTGCCCTGATGTGGCTGCAGACCTGGCCGTTGTTGTATGCCATTCTGAACAGTGCCATGACATTCTATGCGAAGATGAATGGTGCGCCGGTCGTGCTGTCTGAACTCTCTCAGATACAGCTGAAATACTCTGACCTGGCCTCTACTGCCGGGTATCTTTCAGCCATGATCCCCCCGTTGTCATGGATGATGGTAAAAGGCCTTGGCGCAGGTTTTTCCAGCGTGTACAGCCACTTCGCCTCTTCCTCTATCAGTCCGACGGCCAGTGCAGCAGGCAGTGTGGTTGACGGTAATTACTCCTACGGCAACATGCAGACGGAAAACGTGAACGGCTTCAGCTGGAGCACCAACAGCACCACGTCGTTTGGTCAGATGATGTACCAGACCGGCAGTGGCGCAACTGCCACACAGACTCGTGACGGTAATATGGTGATGGATGCAAGCGGAGCGATGTCCCGGTTACCGGTTGGTATCAATGCAACGCGTCAGATTGCAGCGGCACAACAGGAAATGGCCCGGGAGGCGTCGAACATAGCAGAAAGCGCCCTGCATGGGTTCAGCAGCAGTATTGCCAGTGCCTGGAACACGCTCAGTCAGTTTGGTTCTAACCGGGGGAGCAGTGATTCTGTCACCGGTGGCGCTGACAGCACCATGAGTGCACAGGATTCCATGATGGCCAGCCGTATGCGCAGTGCAGTGGAAAGCTATGCGAAGGCGCATAATATCAGTAATGAGCAGGCGACGAGAGAACTGGCCTCGAGAAGTACAAATGCGTCGCTTGGCCTTTACGGTGATGCTTATGCTAAAGGACATTTAGGCATAAGTGTATTGGGTAACGGTGGAGGGGTTGGTCTCCAGGCCGGAGCTAAGGCAAGCATTGATGGCAGTGATCTTGACTCACATGAAGCCAGTAGTGGTTCACGGGCCAGCCATGATGCTCGTCATGATATCGATGCCAGAGCTACACAAGACTTTAAAGAGGCCAGCGATTACTTTACCAGCCGCAAAGTCAGTGAATCCGGCAGCCATACTGACAATAATGCCGATTCCCGTATGGACCAGCTGTCTGCAGCCCTGAACTCAGCGAAACAGAGTTACGACCAGTACACGACGAATATGACCCGCAGCCATGAATATGCTGAAATGGCATCCCGTACTGAAAGCATGAGTGGGCAGATGAGTGAAGATCTGTCGCAACAGTTTGCACAGTATGTGATGAAACACGCACCGCAGGATGCCGAAGCTATTCTGACAAACACCAGTTCACCGGAGATTGCAGAACGCCGCCGGGCGATGGCGTGGTCTTTTGTGCAGGAACAGGTGCAGCCTGGTGTTGATAATGCCTGGCGTGAATCCCGTGGCGATATTGGTAAAGGAATGGAGAGCGTACCTTCGGGTGGTGGCAGCCAGGATATTATTGCTGGCCATCAGGGACATCAGGCCATTATTGATCAAAGAACGCAGGACAGTAATATCCGGAATGATGTAAAATATCAGGTTGATAATATGGTCACAGAATATAAAGGGAATATAGGTGATACTCAGAACAGTATCCGTGGCGAGGAAAATATTGTAAGAGGGCAGTATTCTGAACTACAAAATCATCATAAAACAGAAGCATTAACTCAGAATAATAAATATAATGAAGAAAAGCTGGTTCAGGAAAGAATACCTGGTGCTGATAGTCCGAAAGATCTTTTAGAGAAAGCAAAGAGTTACCAGCATAAAGAATAATCGTAACATGTTGGGTAGGGTATGGAGAGACCATGATTACACAACAAATTATCAGTAGTGAGTTGGAAGTTTTAAAGAAACATATTGACTCAGGAGATATTAGAATTCCGTCACTATGGCAGGGATTAAAACCTGGGTTTATAATCATGGGGTGGATGATTTTTTGTCCCTTGCTAATGTCATTTCTGATAACACAAAAGACAAGTGAAACACTCACTGCTATGTTAGCCGGAGGATGGCTTGGACTTATTATTCTGTTTATTGTGGCAAGGATTAGAATGTTATATTTCTCTCTGCCGGAAGAATTCCTAAAGACATCATCCGTAATGAGGATTATATCATCAAAACTGAAAGTGTATTTCATTGTGTATATGGGAATTATATTCTTATGGTCTTTTTTAGGTGGAGGGATTATATACGGTTTTGGTGCAATTTTAGTGACGGTTATTATGGCGTTCTTGATTCAATTAGATATCGGTAGATATCAATTTGTTGGTGTTATTGATGCAATCAATAGTTACGTCAAAAACAAGAAGTTATCAAGAGTAAAATAAAGGATATTAGAGAGTAAATATATGATGAAAACAAAAAAACTAATGATGGTTGCACTGGTCAGTTCCACTCTGGCCCTTTCAGGGTGTGGTGCGATGAGCACAGCAATCAAGAAGCGTAACCTTGAGGTGAAGACTCAGATGAGTGAGACCATCTGGCTTGAACCCGCCAGCGAACGCACGGTATTTCTGCAGATCAAAAACACGTCTGATAAAGACATGAGTGGGCTGCAGGGCAAAATTGCTGATGCTGTGAAAGCAAAAGGATATCAGGTGGTGACTTCTCCGGATACAGCCTACTACTGGATTCAGGCGAATGTGCTGAAGGCCGATAAGATGGATCTGCGGGAGTCTCAGGGATGGCTGAACCGTGGTTATGAAGGCGCAGCAGTTGGTGCAGCGTTAGGTGCCGGTATCACCGGATATAATTCCAGTTCTGCCGGTGCCACACTCGGTGTGGGCCTTGCTGCCGGTCTGGTGGGTATGGCTGCAGATGCGATGGTGGAAGATGTGAACTATACCATGATCACGGATGTGCAGATTGCAGAGCGTACTAAGGCAACGGTGACAACGGATAATGTTGCCGCCCTGCGTCAGGGCACATCAGGTGCGAAAATTCAGACCAGTACTGAGACAGGTAACCAGCATAAATACCAGACCCGTGTGGTCTCAAATGCGAACAAGGTTAACCTGAAATTTGAAGAGGCGAAGCCTGTTCTCGAAGACCAGCTGGCCAAATCAATCGCAAATATTCTCTGAACCTCGTCAGGAGGCGGGTCTGACCGGCCTCCTTGCTGACGCCTCGCATTGCTCGTTGTCCAACCCCGGGATGTAACAAAATAAATTTTGTCACTTCCCGGCGTTTCCGAAATAAATATGAAAACACTGAGCGGTTGTGCAAATTCTTTGTGCGACCGTGAAGTGTTGCCGGCGAAGCCGGGATCTTCCGGAGAAAGTCATTATGACATCAGACAATATCGCTGAATATGTTGGTGAGAATAATCAATTTACTGAGAAGCCTGTAACTGAATACCCCCCGGTGATACAGGATAATACAGTGACCACTAAAGACTATCTGTACAGCAATAATATTGATACTGACCTTTTAGTGGTTATCGGAGGGCTTATTGTTATATTGTTTCTCATGATGCTTATCATGTACTTTATTAATTCTCTCAGGCATAAGGAATTAACTGAAATACTGACAAAAATATCTTTTCCTGAAAAATCCGGGAGCAATTCGCTTAAACCGGAAGCGGTCAGCTGTAATTTGTTGTCCCTGTGTGTGCTGGCCCCGGTATTCTGTACACCCAAAAAGCTGGCTGAAGTTTCCAGGGAGATCATCGTGGCGAGTGCGCAGGAAATTGCATGGACGCCGGGGAGCAGTCGTATTGATGGCCACCAGGCGGAGAATATCACCTGGGCGATTTCATCGCAGTCTCCTGCCGATAAGTATGATCTCATCAATAAAACGTCCCGTGTTTCTCCTGACAGTGGCCGTTTTTATGAACCGGACACAGTTCTGGATCACCGTGAACGGGTACGCCTTTTTATTCAGATCCAGTTTCCGCATGGGAGTGACTGGTCTGAAGTATTGCGCCTGACTGACATTGTTACAGAGAAGGTCTCTTCCGGCAGGACTGCAGGCGGGTATCACCACCGGCATACAGGGTACACCTGGTCTGTTTCTGTGAATTAACCCCACATCATCCTTTTCTGCCCTGTTCCAGATTTTCCCGGAGTTTCATCATGAGTTTTAACGCAAAGGATATGACCCAGGGCGGTCAGATTGCGTCCATGCGTATCCGCATGTTCAGCCAGATCGCCAATATCATGCTTTACTGCCTGTTTATTTTTTTCTGGATACTCGTTGGTCTGGTTTTATGGGTAAAAATAAGCTGGCAGACGTTTGTGAACGGCTGTATTTACTGGTGGTGTACCACGCTGGAAGGCATGCGGGATTTAATCAAGTCCCAGCCAGTATATGAGATCCAGTATTACGGCAAAACCTTCCGGATGAACGCGGCTCAGGTACTGCATGATAAATACATGATCTGGTGCGGTGAGCAGCTATGGTCTGCATTCGTTCTGGCGTCTGTCGTGGCCCTGGTTATTTGCCTGATCACCTTCTTTGTTGTCTCCTGGATTCTGGGGCGTCAGGGTAAACAACAGAGCGAAAATGAAGTCACAGGTGGTCGTCAGCTGACAGACAATCCGAAAGACGTTGCCCGGATGCTGAAAAAAGACGGCAAGGACTCCGATATCCGGATTGGCGACCTGCCGATTATCCGGGATTCCGAAATCCAGAACTTCTGTCTGCACGGCACGGTCGGGGCCGGTAAGTCGGAGGTTATCCGTCGTCTGGCCAACTACGCCCGTCAGCGCGGTGATATGGTGGTGATTTATGACCGTTCAGGGGAATTTGTTAAAAGTTACTATGATCCCTCCATCGATAAAATCCTGAATCCGCTGGATGCCCGCTGTGCCGCATGGGATTTGTGGAAGGAGTGCCTGACACAGCCGGATTTTGATAATACCGCAAATACTCTGATCCCTATGGGAACAAAAGAAGACCCGTTCTGGCAGGGTTCAGGGCGTACCATTTTTGCGGAAGCGGCGTACCTGATGCGTAATGACCCCAACCGCAGCTACAGCAAACTGGTGGACACACTGCTTTCCATCAAAATCGAAAAACTGCGTACCTTCCTGCGTAATTCACCGGCGGCCAACCTGGTGGAAGAGAAAATTGAGAAAACGGCGATTTCCATCCGTGCTGTGCTGACCAACTACGTGAAAGCCATCCGTTACCTGCAGGGGATTGAGCATAACGGTGAACCCTTTACCATCCGTGACTGGATGCGGGGTGTCCGGGAAGATCAGAAAAACGGCTGGCTGTTTATTTCGTCGAACGCCGACACCCATGCCTCCCTGAAACCGGTGATCTCCATGTGGCTGTCCATTGCCATTCGTGGTCTGCTGGCAATGGGAGAAAATCGTAACCGTCGTGTGTGGTTTTTCTGTGACGAGTTACCCACGTTACACAAACTGCCGGACCTGGTGGAGATCCTGCCGGAAGCCCGTAAGTTCGGTGGCTGTTATGTGTTTGGTATCCAGTCCTATGCCCAGCTGGAAGATATCTACGGTGAGAAAGCGGCGGCCACGCTGTTTGACGTCATGAACACTCGTGCTTTTTTCCGTTCCCCGAGCCATAAGATTGCAGAGTTCGCGGCCGGTGAGATTGGTGAGAAAGAGCACCTGAAAGCCAGCGAGCAGTATTCCTACGGTGCTGATCCGGTACGTGACGGGGTATCTACCGGTAAGGATATGGAGCGCCAGACGCTGGTCAGTTATTCCGACATTCAGTCTCTGCCGGATCTGACCTGTTATGTCACCCTGCCCGGACCGTATCCGGCAGTAAAACTCTCCCTGAAATATCAGACACGACCGAAGGTCGCTCCGGAGTTTATTCCGCGTGACATCAACCCGGAAATGGAGAACCGTCTGAGTGCCGTACTTGCTGCAAGGGAAGCAGAAGGTCGCCAGATGGCCAGCCTCTTCGAACCGGAGGTTGCCTCCGGAGAAGACGTGACTCAGGCTGAACAGCCACAACAGCCACAACAGCCACAACAGCCACAACAGCCACAACAGCCACAACAGCCACAACAGCCACAACAGCCACAACAGCCACAACAGCCACAACAGCCACAACAGCCACAACAGCCACAACAGCCAGTGTCTTCTGTCATCAATGATAAGAAGTCAGATGCAGGTGTGAGTGTTCCGGCAGGGGGGATCGAGCAGGAGCTGAAAATGAAACCGGAAGAAGAGATGGAACAGCAACGGCCACCCGGGATCAGTGAATCCGGTGAAGTGGTGGATATGGCCGCTTATGAGGCATGGCAACAGGAAAATCATCCGGGCATCCAGCAGCAGATGCAGCGTCGTGAAGAGGTGAACATTAATGTGCACCGGGAGCGCGGGGAGGATGTTGAGCCGGGAGATGATTTCTGATGTTGAGTTTCAGCGTTGTTAAATCGGCAGGCAGTGCCGGAAACTATTACACCGACAAGGATAATTACTATGTGCTGGGCAGCATGGGAGAACGCTGGGCCGGCCAGGGGGCTGAACAGCTTGGGCTGCAGGGCAGCGTCGATAAGGATATCTTTACCCGTCTTCTGGAGGGCAGGCTGCCGGACGGGGCGGATTTAAGCCGCATGCAGGATGGCAGTAATAAGCATCGTCCCGGCTACGACCTGACCTTCTCCGCCCCCAAAAGTGTCTCCATGATGGCCATGCTCGGGGGGGATAAACGTCTTATTGATGCACATAACCAGGCTGTGGATTTTGCTGTCCGTCAGGTGGAGGCGCTGGCTTCCACACGGGTGATGACGGACGGACAGTCAGAAACGGTGCTGACCGGTAATCTGGTGATGGCACTGTTTAACCATGACACCAGTCGCGATCAGGACCCACAGTTACACACGCATGTGGTGGTGGCTAATGTCACGCAGCATAACGGCGAGTGGAAGACACTGAGCAGTGACAAAGTGGGGAAAACCGGATTTTCCGAGAACGTGCTCGCTAACCGGATTGCGTTCGGGAAAATATATCAGAGTGAGTTACGTCAGCGCGTTGAGGCGCTGGGTTATGAAACCGAAGTGGTCGGTAAGCACGGTATGTGGGAGATGCCGGGCGTACCGGTGGAAGCCTTCTCCGGACGCTCACAGGCTATCCGGGAGGCCGTCGGGGAAGACGCCTCGCTGAAATCCCGGGATGTGGCGGCACTGGATACGCGTAAATCCAAACAGCACGTCGATCCGGAAATCAGAATGGCTGAATGGATGCAGACGCTGAAGGAAACCGGGTTCGACATCCGGGCATATCGTGACGCGGCGGATCAGCGTGCGGAGATCCGCACGCTGGCGCCCGGGTCTGCTTCACAGGACGGGCCGGATGTGCAGCAGGCGGTGACACAGGCCATTGCCGGATTAAGTGAACGAAAAGTGCAGTTTACGTATACGGACGTGCTGGTCAGAACGGTCGGTATACTGCCGCCGGAAAATGGTGTGATTGAACGGGCACGCGCCGGTATCGATGAGGCCATCAGCCGTGAGCAGCTTATCCCCCTCGATCGTGAGAAGGGGCTGTTCACATCCGGGATTCATGTGCTCGATGAGCTGTCCGTCCGGGCACTCAGTCGTGACATCATGAAACAGAACCGGGTGACCGTACATCCGGAGAAAAGTGTCCCCCGGACGGCCAGTTACAGCGATGCCGTCAGTGTTCTGGCACAGGACCGTCCGTCGCTGGCCATTGTGTCCGGGCAGGGGGGAGCCGCCGGGCAGCGTGAGCGGGTGGCTGAACTGGTCATGATGGCCCGGGAGCAGGGGCGGGAGGTGCAGATTATCGCTGCTGACCGTCGCTCGCAGATGAACCTGAAGCAGGATGAACGGCTGTCCGGTGAACTGATAACCGGACGTCGTCAGTTGCTGGAAGGCATGGCCTTCACGCCGGGCAGTACCGTTATCGTCGACCAGGGCGAAAAACTCTCCCTGAAAGAGACGTTAACCCTGCTGGACGGTGCCGCACGTCATAACGTACAGGTCCTGATAACCGACAGCGGGCAGCGAACCGGTACAGGCAGTGCACTGATGGCCATGAAGGATGCCGGGGTGAACACATATCGCTGGCAGGGGGGAGAACAGCGACCGGCCACCATCATCAGTGAACCGGACCGTAATGTCCGCTATGCCCGGCTGGCCGGAGATTTTGCGGCCAGCGTGAAAGCCGGAGAAGAGAGCGTGGCACAGGTCAGCGGGGTACGGGAACAGGCCATACTGACACAGTCCATTCGCAGTGAGCTGAAAACGCAGGGCGTGCTCGGACACCCTGAGGTGACCATGACTGCACTGTCACCGGTCTGGCTGGACAGTCGGAGCCGTTATCTGCGGGATATGTACCGACCGGGGATGGTGATGGAGCAGTGGAACCCGGAGACACGCAGTCATGACCGCTATGTGATAGACCGGGTGGGGGCCTTTGTCCGGCACCAGTTACGGCATTGCCGGGCTGCTGATGCTGGCAGTCAGCCACCGGCTGTACCGGGCGGAAGACAGAGCGGAACGTCTGGCGCTGGTCGCCTGCCTGCTGGCCGTGATTCCGGCGCTTAACCTTGCCACCAGTGATGCAGCGGCGGTGGCCGGTCTTGTGATGACGGTGCTGACCGTTGGTCTGGTGTCGTGTACAGGGAAATCATTACCCCGTTTCTGGCCCGGAGATTTTTTCCCGACGTTCTATGGCTGTCATCTGGCTGTGCTGGGCATTCTGGTGTTGTGACTGGTATGATGCTGGCGCTGATTCTGCTTATTAATAAACAACATAACACAGGATATTTATGAAAATTACGGATCACAAACTCCCTGAAGGTATTGCCCTGACATTTCGTGTTCCTGAAGGAAATATAAAACATCCTTTGATTATCTTATGCCATGGATTTTGCGGTATCCGGAATGTTCTGCTCCCTTGCTTTGCGAATGCCTTCACAGAAGCAGGATTCGCAACGATTACTTTTGATTATCGAGGATTCGGTGAGAGTGATGGAGAACGAGGGCGTCTGGTTCCTGCAATGCAGACCGAAGATATTATTTCAGTTATCAATTGGGCAGAAAAGCAGGAATGTATTGATAATCAGCGTATTGGGTTATGGGGAACATCGCTGGGAGGGGGGCATGTCTTCAGTGCAGCTGCGCAGGACCAACGCGTAAAATGTATTGTCAGCCAGCTGGCTTTTGCTGACGGTGATGTTCTGGTTACCGGAGAGATGAATGAATCGGAGAGAGCGTCTTTTCTGTCCACGCTGAATAAAATGGCAGAGAAGAAGAAAAACACCGGGAAAGAGATGTTTGTGGGGGTTACACGGGTACTAAGTGATGATGAATCGAAGGTATTCTTCGAGAAAATCAAAGCCCGGCATCCCGAAATGGATATAAAAATACCTTTCCTTACGGTCATGGAAACGTTGCAATATAAACCGGCAGAGAGTGCAGCCAGCGTCCAGTGCCCAGTTTTGGTTGTTATTGCCGGCCAGGATAGCGTTAATCCACCGGAACAGGGAAGAGCATTATATGATGCTGTTGCTTCTGGTACTAAGGAATTATACGAGGAAGCTGATGCATGCCATTATGATATTTATGAGGGCGCGTTTTTTGAACGTGTAGTAGCTGTGCAGACACAATGGTTTAAACAATATCTTTAATTGTCAGTATTTATACGTTAAAGGTCGTTGAAATTAACTTCCTGTTACGATGAGTTGTTTCAACGGCCTGCAGGGCATATTTTCACGAAGGTCAGAGTAAGCATGGCAGAGCAAAAACGACCGGTACTGACACTGAAGCGGAAAACGGAAGGAGAGACGCCTGTCCGCAGCCGGAAAACCATCATCAATGTCACCACGCCACCAAAGTGGAGGGTGAAAAAGCAGAAGCTGGCCGAGAAGGCGGCCCGGGAAGCTGAGCTGGCGGCAAAAAAAGCGCAGGCCAGACAGGCGCTGTCCATTTATCTGAACCTGCCCACACTGGATGAGGCCGTGAACACCCTGAAGCCCTGGTGGCCGGGATTGTTTGACGGTGACACACCCCGGCTTCTGGCCTGTGGTATCCGGGACGTGTTACTGGAAGACGTGGCGCAGCGGAATATCCCGCTCTCGCATAAAAAACTGCGCAGGGCGCTGAAGGCCATCACCCGTTCAGAAAGCTATCTGTGTGCCATGAAAGCCGGTGCCTGCCGGTATGACACGGAAGGGTATGTGACGGAGCATATTTCTCAGGAGGAGGAAACGTATGCGGCAGCGCGTCTGGATAAAATCCGCCGCCAGAACCGGATAAAGGCAGAACTTCAGGCCGTGCTTGATGAGAAATAAAAAAAGCCTCCCTCAGAGAGGGGAGGCAGGGAAATAAGGCTTAAAAGGAAATAACTTCCGTACCCGAAAGAAAACTAGTCCACTGAATTATTTATCACAATAATACTGACAACTAAAGGGGGACAGGAAAATGAATGGATTCAGAAACAGTTCACGAAACGGCCAGGTCTGGCGCTGGCAGCGTACCGGACACAGGGCTGTTAATCTGGAAATCCGTGGATTCTGGATGGAGGCTGCTGAGGCGTGGTGTCAGGCCGCCGGAATTGCTCCCCGGGCGGACTGGCGACGATTTGCCCGGCTACGCGCAGAACGATGCCGGAAATATGGACGGAAGGAATAAATAAAGAGGCTGGCATATTTGAGATTAAATTCATAAAACTCACCAGCGATGAATCATTGCGGATGGTGTTTCAGGAATATAAAAAAACAGCCTCCGTTTCTCCAGGGTAAGGAGGCTGAATGATGCATGAGATTTGCTTTTGTATTATGTGAGACAACCTGGCACTCTGTATTTCCATTCTTCAGAACGGATTACTCATGGCGCACCGGATAACCGACCGGCTTATAGTGGCACAAGGATGTTTATGAATTAAGTGGTGGTTTATTGATTTGTGATATCACTCACGGAAGTCCGGGCAGCCTGACTGGTGGCAGACAATATTTTATATCCCGATAATGAAAACTTAACCAGACCGGTAGATACACTACGTCGGGTTTGCAGTTTATTCTGTTTTATTATGGTGAATATATAATGGAAAACATGATGAGAAATGAAGCATTACGCGTTGCGCTCATTGATTATGAAAACTGTTGCAATCTGAGAAATATATCGCTTGCTGATTATACCGATTTGATTTTATTTGCTGGTCCTCTTCAGCAAACAGTGGTCTTACCTGCTGATACCTGGCCAGATAATATCAGAGTGAGTATCAGACAGATAGATAACATTTCGAAGAATAATGTTGACTTTCACCTTGTTATGGGGCTCGGCAGGATGACGTGCTGCAGTGCCGGAAACAACACCTGGCATATTATTTCAAACGATAAAGGCTATGATGGAATAATTCATACTCTGCAAAAACGGGGTTTTCGTTGCGAACGTATTGCGCCAGAGCACGCTGAGAGTCATTTGCCGGTATCTCACCTGATTGTCCCTGAGGGGGATGTTATTATCCGGTGGGCTAACAGAATGCAGCAGGCATCCGGAAGTGATGTGCGGAATTTACCGGTGTCAGTGGAGGGGTTTAATAATTATTTAAAATCGCATATGCGAGGAGAATGGCATAAAGAACGGGCTGTGAGTATACGTAGTGAGTTGGTTCGTCGTGGGGTAATTAAAATCCAGGCTGATAAAATTGTCTGGTTAACGAGGCGGTGACCCCTTATCACAACAGAATTATCTGTTGCAGATCTGGTTTGTCGTATTTCTGATAACGGTCAGGAAATTCATGGGATAAATATTGCGAGCCTTACTTCGGGTGAAAACTACATTCGTTCATCTGGACTCATATGCAATTAAGGACATAATAATGAATTTAATTATTTTCATTGTGGTCGTTATTATTATAGCTGTTTTGTCTGTCCGGATAATATTCCGGAGGAGTAAAAACTGTCCTCCCGCACTGATACGGTTACATGCAGCAGGCATACGCCCCGGTGAAGCTGAGCGAATACTGGTCAGCGGTGAATACTGGCAGCGTCAGAAAACGTTGCTGACAGAAAGAGAGGTCAGTTTCATGAAAGGGTTGTTCAGGATTGTGGATATGAAGCGGTGGTATCTGTGCCCGCAGGTACGGGTCGCTGATATCGTCCAGCTGAACGGGAATATCCGGCCACGATCACGTCAGTGGTGGCAGTTATTCAGGATGGTGTCCCAGTGGCATGTTGATGTGGTTATCGTTGAGCGGCGTTCGTTCAGTATTGTTGCAGCAGTAGAGCTGGATGATGCCAGCCATTTACGACCGGAACGCAGACGCCGGAATATTCTTCTGGAAGAGGTTATGAGGCAGGCTGGTATACCGTTGCTCAGAAGCCACGATGCCAGAAAACTGCTGCAGATGACCGGCGAATGGCTGAATACAACAGGGGCTGATCAGCAGCCACCTGAACATCGTAGCTGATACCTTCGCGTTGCTCAGTTGTCCAACCCCGGAAACGGGAAAAAGCAAGTTTTCCCCGCTCCCGGCGTTTCCATAACTGAAAACCATACTATTTCACAGTTTAAATCACATTAAACGACAGTAATCCCCGTTGATTTGTGCGCCAACACAGATCTTTGTCACAATTCTCAAGTCGCTGATTTCAAAAAACTGTAGTATCCTCTGCGAAACGATCCCTGTTTAAGTATTGAGGAGGCGAGATGTCGCAGACAGAAAATGCAGTGACTTCCTCATCTGGCGCAAAACGAGCATACAGAAAGGGGAATCCGCTTTCTGATGCAGAGAAACAAAGATTATCAGTGGCCCGTAAAAGAGCTTCGTTCAAGGAAGTAAAAGTATTTCTTGAACCAAAGTATAAGGCCATGCTCATGCAAATGTGTCATGAAGATGGCCTGACTCAGGCTGAAGTTCTGACCGCACTGATAAAAAGTGAAGCGCAAAAACGATGCATGTGACGATGGGCTTACATTCTTGAGTGTTCAGAAGATTAGTGCTAGATTACTGATCGTTTAAGGAATTTTGTGGCTGGCCACGCCATAAGGTGGCAGGGAACTGGTTCTGATGTGGATTTACAGGAGCCAGAAAAGCGAAAACCCCGATAATCTTCTTCAAGTTTGGCGACATGAAAGATTACCGGGGCCATCTAAAAACCGTATAGCCAACAATTCAGCTATGCGGGGAGTATAGTTATATGCCCGGAAAAGTTCAAGACTTCTTTCTGTGCTCACTCCTTCTGCGCATTGTAAGTGCAGGATGGTGTGACTGATCTTCAACAAACGTATTACCGCCAGGTAAAGAACCCGAATCCGGTGTTCACACCCCGTGAAGGAGCAGGAACGCTGCCGTTCTGCGAAAAACTCATGGAAAAGGCGGTGGGCTTCACCTCCCGTTTTGATTTCGCCATTCATGTGGCGCATGCCCGTTCCCGTGGTCTGCGTCGGCGCATGCCACCGGTGCTGCGTCGACGGGCTATTGATGCGCTCCTGCAGGGGCTGTGTTTCCACTATGACCCGCTGGCCAACCGCGTCCAGTGCTCCATCACCACACTGGCCATTGAGTGCGGACTGGCGACGGAGTCTGCTGCCGGAAAACTCTCCATCACCCGTGCCACCCGGGCTCTGACGTTCCTGTCAGAGCTGGGACTGATTACCTACCAGACGGAATATGATCCGCTTATCGGGTGCTACATTCCGACCGATATCACGTTCACATCTGCACTGTTTGCTGCCCTCGATGTATCAGAGGAGGCAGTGGCCGCCGCGCGCCGCAGCCGTGTGGAATGGGAAAACAGACAGCGCAAAAAGCAGGGGCTGGATACCCTGGGTATGGATGAACTGATAGCGAAAGCCTGGCGTTTTGTCCGTGAGCGTTTCCGCAGTTACCAGACAGAGCTTAAGTCCCGGGGAATAAAGCGTGCCCGTGCGCGTCGTGATGCAGGCAGGGAACGTCAGGATATCGTCACCCTGGTGAAACGACAGCTGACGCGTGAAATCGCGGAAGGGCGCTTCACTGCCAGTCGTGAGGCGGTAAAACGTGAAGTGGAGCGTCGTGTGAAGGAGCGCATGATTCTGTCACGTAACCGTAATTACAGCCGGCTGTCCACAGCTTCCCCCTGAAAGTGACCTCCTCAGAATAATCCGGCCCGCGCCGGAGGCATCCGCACGCCTGAAGTCCGTCAGCGCACAAAAAATCAGCACCACATACAAAAAATAACCTCACCATCCACCTTCTGGTGCATCCGGTTCCCCCTGTTTTTAATACAAAATACGCCTCACAGTCGGGTAATTTTGCTTATCCACATTAAACTGCAAGGGACTTCCCGATAAGGTTACAACCGTTCACCTCATAAAGCGCCAGCCGCCAGCGTTACAGGGTGCAATATATCTTTTAAACACCTGTTTATATCTCCTTTAAACTACTAATTACATTCATTTAAAAAGAAAACCTATTCACTGCCTGTCCTATGGACAGACAGGTATGCACCTCCCACCGCAAGCGGCGGGCCCCAACCGAAGCCACTTTAGTTACAACACACAAAGACAACCACCAGAAAAACCCCTGTCCTACGCAGAACTGAAACCACAAAGCCCCTCCTTCATAACTGAAAAGCGCCGCCGCCCCGGCCCAAAGGGCCGGAACAGAGTCGCTTTTAATTATGAATGTTGTAACTATACTCCATCATCGCTGTCAGTGTTCTGGCTGGAAGTCCTCAGTACACGCTCGTAAGCGGCCCTGACGGCCCGCTAACGCGGAGATACGCCCCGACTTCGGGTAAACCCTCGTCGGGACCACTCCGACCGCGCACAGAAGCTCTCTCATGGCTGAAAGCGGGTATGGCTTAGCAAGGTGGGAATGGGATAGGCGAAATCTATCAATCAGTACCGGCTTACGCCGGGCTTCGGCGGTTTTACTCCGGTATCATATGAAACAATGGAGTGCCGCCTTCCATGCCGCTAACGCGGCATCTGTTAACAATCAATACTTTTATCATTATTATCAGGAAAAAATTGATCGTCTGAATAAAAATATATGAATGATAAAAAAGAGAGATACATATCTTCCGAGCTGTCAGATAAAACTCAACTTTCTGTTTTGCGCAGTATAGTTGGATGGGGCTATGAAAAAATAAGACATTCTCTGGGGCGACCAGGGCAACTTGAAAGAGCGATTGCATCCGGGGAGTTAATCCCGTGTCCTTTAAAAACTCCTGTCGATACACTATGGACGCGATCGGTGATTTACTGGCAGGACTGGATATCCCCATCATGGATACCATCTGATTCTCGCCAATGTACGATAGATTTCTATAAGCCAGGCTACTATCGTGGTTTAGAACGATGTCATCTGGTTGTTCCCGAAGTTCAGAATCTGATTAGCAAAGAAGATATTCCTCATTTTTCGTGTGATATCACCGATATTCAGGGTATCTCCGCATCGAAATCTGAGATGTATGATATTGGTGACATTTATGAATTTCCTCTACTGAGATACCCTGGGCTGGTTACCCCGGTAAATGAAGAACATCTCAGAGAAAATATGCAGTACTGGGAGTTAAGGCTCCATCGAATGCGCTTTGCTGAATATCCGTGGACTGAGCGTAAGCTGTATTGGCTGAATGAAGGTGGCTCACATCATTTTGCAGCTGCCCGTTATCAGGCATGCCGTCTGGGAATTTCTGTTCCGCTTACGGGCAGATTGAGTCGCTTCCATGTAAACATGCAGATGGTTTCAGCTTTATGTCAGCAATGGCACCTGTTTGCTATTCCTGCAGATGAACGGTTAGCCTGCTTTTTCAGGGCGATGATTGCCTTTGAAGTAAGCGACTCGTCAGAACCGTATTGATATTTACTGAGAGCTCAGATCAACTTTCCAGGGCAACAGATCGCGTACCCGGTTTGCCGGCCAGTCCTGGATATGTTCAATGACGTAACGCAGCCACTTT
>OLIC01000062.1_pt1 | contig 26858 bp, 16 predicted proteins | sample 1609711 | NCBI WGS metagenome assembly OLIC01 (sample SAMEA4350152, study PRJEB24818) | metagenome | biome: human; feature: gut; material: faeces | place: Denmark | collected 2013-09 | reverse complement strand
TGGTGTTGGTGCCAACGGCCTGACCATTTTTCGGCGCAGGCGCATGCCACAGATCGGCAACCATATTTACGCAACGCAGGTCGATGGCTGCGGATTGCGGATATTCTTCTTTGTCGATCCAGTTTTTGTTAATGGATAAATCCATCAATTTGTGGACATTTTCGTCGTCCCAGGTCTGGCAGAAAGTGGCCAGGTTCTGACGAGCGTTGCCATCAAGATATAATTCGTCATTGATAATCTGGAATGCGACATCGTCGCGCATTTCGTGCAGCGGAAAACGTTTTGATTCTGCGATAGTGGAAATAGACTTCGCACCAAAACGTGAATCGAGTAGTTCCGACCTTAAATCCGTTACTTGCTTCTTATCCATTTTAAACTCCTTAAAATGATTGGATCGCATTAAAAAAGTAGGATTTATCGATAAAGTAAGCAAGTGCAAAGGACTCGTGTTTAAATAACAAAATCCTAATGTTATTTATCGTGAGATATTACGCGAATAATATTTTTTCATTGAAAAACAATGCAATATGAAATTCTTGGGTGGTGGTAAGGTGTTTTATGCTGTTATTTTTATGCGCATTCTGTGTCTCCTGAATTATCACGTAAAAATCAGACCTTAAAATATCACTATTAGTACTTGATTATTATTTTGAACGCATTTATAAAATTATTACATAAAAATAGCGAATATTGCTAAAATCCCCGCCAACGATGTGTTGACGGGGCTGTTATTATTTTGGCAATAATACTCCGGTATAAGTATTTACCGGATGAGAAAGATATTGTTTAACGGCAGTGTTAACATTCTCTACCGTCATTTGTTTCAACAATTGCTCCTGCTCAGTCCATGCTGCAGGATCGTCATATTGAATAAGACTATTTACAATGGTGTTCGCTAATTGTTGAACGCTACGCTGTTGGATATCGAGGCTGCGCTGAACGTTTTGCTGGTATTCATTCAGTTCTTGCTCACTGATCCCTTTAGCCAGACGCTTAACCATCACTTCATTCGCTAACGTTAACAGTTCATCATGTCGTTCTGGTTGACAAGTAAAAGCCAGCAAATGACTGATATCTTTGGCCTGAGGATCAACCGAGAGGCGAGAAGAAACGCTGTATGCCCCAGATGCCTGTTCACGAATATTAACGCGTAGATCTTTTGCCAGTGCGACGTTAAAAGCATCGAGCGCCATACGCGTCGGCAGATTAACAGGTGTCCGGGAATCATAACGCTTCCACTGTGAAACCTGTGCCACAGGTTCATTTTGTTCTTTTACAGTAACCGATGCGTTGTCCGTCGCGCGAGTTAATGGTTTACCTGCGGCTAATGGCGAATCAGAGTGTTTGATTGATCCTAAGTAACGCGTAATTAACGCCACGAGTTTGTCTTCTGCGACATTACCGACAATGACAAACGTGATATCCGCTGGAGATGAAAACAATTGGCGATCGGCAGCCAGCGCATCTGCGGCAGTAAACTGTGCAATCTGATTTTCTTGCAGTAATTTCGTGCGGTCATCAGCATAGCGCGTCTCATACATCTGCTGGGCGAATTTCTCCGCTGGACGCTGGTCGAGCGTTTTCAACGCCTGAATTTGAGCATTTTGTAGCGATGCCCAAATATTATCGTTAATCGTGCTGTGGGTGATTCGCTGGTTAATCAACTGAAAACCAGGTTCAGGGTTATTAGTCCGCGCGCTAACGGAGAGCAACGTATTCATGCCACTGACTTTACTGCTCATGGTTACCGAATTTTCCGCACTCCAGCGTTTCAGGCTGGAAGAGGAGAGTTCGCCAACGCCGCTTCCGCTAACTGCTTTATTTGCCAGCGCGATAAGTGATTTTTGCTGCGCAGGGAAACTTAAATCGCCTTTATTCGATACGGCAATAATTTGTAGCTTTTGCTCTTCACCCGCGGATTTTGCCAGAATAACCCTGGCACCATTGGAAAGTGTTAATGATGTCAGATTCTCCGCCAGCGTTTCTTTGCTGCTAATTTCCGCCTGTGGGTCTGCGTCTACTGTTAACGATAAATTTCTGCCTGGGAAGACGTAAGCCGCCAGCTTTTTGTTGGCGTACTCCTTTTCCAGCGCCAGGATAGCCGCAGGAGACAATGCTTTTTTGGCGGCAACCTCATTGTTTACCATTTGCTCCCAAAATGCGTCCTGGTTCTTTCTTAACTGCTGCCATTTTTCCGCCAGACTTTGCACGGTAATTTGCTGCCACAGACGTTTCGAAAGTTGATATGTCTCTTCCGGCGACAAGAACGGCGTATTATTTAATGAGCTGGATGCCAGGCGACTGGTCAGCATACGTAAATCACGTTCAGCTTGCTGATCAACCGCATTTTTCAGCCAGGTGAGGCGGGTAGATTTGACATCATCGAGTTCTTCAGCAGAAAAACCATGCTGATCAATGGTTGCCAACTCTGCCATTAATGCATTCGCAGCATCCTGCATATTATCGTCTCGTGCATTTACACGGAAAAACAGCGACTGATAATCGGGTGCAATTTTAACGCTGCGCGCAGTGCCGCCAGAAATAGTCTTCAACTCGCCCGACTGTATGCGTTCCTGCAGACGTTGATTGAACAGCTGAACTAACATGCTCCATTCAGCTTGTTCGACAAAGCTTTGCTCATCGTTCACTTGTACCATTGGCAGGCGATAATAGAGTGCGATGCCGTTCACCCGGTTTTCTTTATCATTAATGATATTAAAGCGCAGGTGGTTTTCGGCTTTTGTCGGCCAGACGCGATTTTCAGCTGCTTTGTTAGCCGGAAGCTTACTTAAATTATCCTTTATCAGCGCCAGCGCTTCTTTACTGTCGATATCGCCGACCACGATAAAGGTCATATTATTTGGTTGATACCAGCGTTGATAAAATTGGCGCAATTGTGCCGGTGTGACCGTGGCGACAGTATCCATCAGGCCGATAGGTTCACGGTCTAAATTACGGGTATTTGCCAGCAGGAAAGGGCGGCGCGCCTGAGAGGTGCGCCATTTCGCATCCTGATGGGCACGCCATTCCTCAGTAATTACGCCACGTTCAGCGTCTACTTCGAGTTTTTCAAAGGTTGCGGCATTACTCCATTCACTGAAGATTGCCATCACTTGTTGCAGATTTTGTTTCTGCGTAGTCGGCAAACTCACCTGATACACCGTTTCGTCATAGCTGGTATAGGCATTAACATCGCGACCAAAACGCAGGCCCATTGACTCAAATGTTTCGATGACTTTATTACCCGGCCATGTTTTTGTGCCGTTAAACATCATATGTTCTACAAAATGAGCCACGCCGCGCTCATTGTCTTCTTCCTGCAATGAACCGGTATGAATTTGCAGCCATAAATTTACCTGATCCTTTGGATGAGCATGCGGATAAATCATATATCGCAAGCCATTGTCCAGTTGCCCGGTAATTAACTTTTCATCCTGCGGTAAGGCGGCGGCAATCAGCCGCCCGGGGAGCAACAGAGTTGCCACTAACGTCAGTAAGAAACAGAGGTTTCTCATAATTATCTCCATGCGAAAACCGGGCGAATTTACCCGGTTAAGTAAAATCCGAACTATTAAAATTTCATGCTGACATCAAGCCAGAAAGTACGGCCACTGGCGTAGGTCGCCACACCGGTGTTCGTTGTATCAACAGCGGTTTTGCTATCCAGTACATTGAGAATATCGGCACTGATCGTCAGGTTTTGTTGTTGCAGAAATTGTGGCGTCCAGGACAAGCGGGTGTCCCAGGTCAGGCTGCTATCCAGTTTTTCGTCAACATACTGCTTGTAATCTGAATATTCGCTGATGTATTGCGCATTTGTCTTACCAAGGATAATGCGAGCTTTACGCGCTTCTTGCCAGGCCAGCGTATTCGCCCACACTAACCCGCTCGGTTGATGCGTGAAATCCATGTTTAAGGAGATCTTTAATGGGTTATTAAAATCTGCCACTGGGACGCTATCGTAAGAGACCAGATTACCGTTATAAACCACCTGGTTATCACCGGTATTGCTCTCCTCATAACCATTGTTTAACGACAAGTTGCCCTTGCTCTTGATATAGCTAAAGACAATTTGTGGGTTAATATCTACCTGGCGGATATGCAGGGGTTCGGCCAGTTCAAAACTGAGGCTGAACGAATGCGTTTTGGTTTTGCCATCGTTGTTATATTCAGTAATAGTGGTTTTAGTCGCGCTGTCGGTACGACTGCTTTTGCTGATTTGATCATGCGCTTCACGGTAAACATAGTTTGCGCGCGCAATAACGTTCTTACCGATTTTCTGCTGCAATCCCATTGCCAGTTCATCGTTATAAGGCGTTTTCAAATCCTGATAACGCGTCAGAGTTTTATTACCTGATACCGATTCCGTCCAGCTATTGCGGATATCACGTAATCCCATATCAAGAATATTCCCGCCATAGTAACGGTTATAACCTGCTGTAATCATTGAGGTTTGATTAGCAAAAATATCCCATTCCGTCATAAAGCGCGGGGAGATATTGTGGTTTGACAGATAGTTGTCATAGTCATACCGCACGCCGGGCATTAATGACACATTACGCCAGCTAATGCGATCCGCCATATACAGCGTGTAGTTGTCAATTCCCAGGCGGCCTTTACCTTTAAGGTAAATGGTATGGTTAGTTTTCTTTCCGGCAGCATTAATCACATAGGATTCAGACTGGTTATGGCGTTCAGTCCACGCATCGGAATAGATGTATTCCGCGCCGAAGTAGGGTTGATGCGAAACATTACCCACGGCGAATTTTTGCCAGTCCAGGCGTGTTTTGAAGGTGTAATTATCTACAGCCTGGGAAATGTGTCCTAATCCGCCACGGGTGCAACGCCCTGTAATATCACCATATGTACATGAAAGTTCGGTGTACCAGATGTCATGATCGTGACGGGTATAATCACTAATATGATCCCAACCAACGGTGGTACGCAGTTTGGCCCATGCGAGCTGCGTATCCATATCCCATGCCAGACCATAGGATTTATTACCCATTTCGCGATCAGACTGCGGGAAGGTGCTGGTATTATAATCACGGCTGGAGCCGGTATATTTTAAGGTTAAATCGTGGGTAAAGCGGTCGCTGGCAAACCAGGTAAATTTGCTTAATGCAGTATCGATAACGTTTTTATACTGTGCCCGACCGGCGACAATGCCGTCATTCGAAACATAATCCGCGCGGGTGATATCAGACTGGCGGCGCGATAAACCGGCGGTAACGCCGAAGTTATCAGCGAGTTCCTGATTAAACGACAAGGTATAAAAGTTCTTTTTAAAATCTGGGGAGTAATAAGTACTTCCTGAAGAGCCTTGATTAAATGCGCTCTTGTTATTCTCATCGATATGCGATGTTAACCAGTCCGAACGCGTAGTGCGATAACCCAATTTCACCTTGCTATCATCAGCGTTGAAGCGTTTGATCTTTGCATCAATTACCCCGCCATTGAAGCGACCAAATTCAACCGGCACAAAACTGTCATAAAGCGTCACATTGTCCAGTAAGCTGACATCAAGATAATACCCCTGTGACATCCCGCTAATATTGGTTGCACTACTGGCATCGGACTCATTCGCTGGGTTCAGGTTATTAGTTGCACTAATACCGTCAATCAAATAGGCATTCTGGTAGGGCGACGCACCGTGAATAGAGATTTTCTCAGGGCGAATATCTCCCTGGTTCAACGAGGTACTTTGCGTTGAATCCATGCGTACCGCAGGGTTGGTTCTCAGCAGATCGCTGATATTGCCATTCCCGGTCGGTAAACGCTCGATGCTTTCACTGGTGTAATGCGTGTTGCCGTTTACGGGTACAGGGACAGGAGCATAGACCATCATCTCTTCAAAAAAATGCATGTACATGTTTTTGTCATCGACGGCCTGCGCCACATCAGCGCCACATAAAATGACGCCAGGAATAAGAACTCGCTTCATTTATTTATATCTCCGTACAGCAGGGCTTTTATTGTTTTTATAAAACCGCGCTAATGTCACAAATATCATCGGCCAGGTTCCAGACACCGGGTTGATGTGTAACCATAATGACGCCGCTTGTGGGTAGTTTTTCACGCACTAAACGCAGTAAGCGGATAGCCTCTTGTTCCTCAAGATGAGAGGTAGTTTCGTCAAGAAATATCCATTTCGGACGTCGTAAAATTAATCGTGCCAGGGCGATACGTTGTTTTTCGCCGCTGGAAAGAATATCTCCCCAGCGATCGTGGTCATGAATACGCGCAGCCAATTTCCCAAGACCAACCTGATGCAGTACTTCGCTCAACGATTTATCGTCTACGGGCAGGGGAAGTGCTTTACAAATAATCTCTTTCAGTAAGCCGGTTTTGATTAACGGTGTTTGTGACACATACCAACTGTCAGCAGGAGAAGAAATATCACCTTTAAACCACGGCCAGCAGTGGGATAATGTTTTAAGCAGTGTGGTTTTTCCCGCACCAGAGTAGCCTTTCAGTAATAGCCATTTGCCTGGCGAAACATGAAAGTTCAAGTTCTCTAATATGATCTTATTATCAGGCGTACGAATACTCGCATCAGCCACTTGTACCGCATGTTGGCAATTTTTAGGCTTATTCGTAGGGCGCTGTTCAGTGAGTTGATGGAACTCATACAAGCGATCGATAACCGCAGCCAGTTCAGCAAGTTCGTCATATTTATAAATAAACCAGCTTAAATTGTTCGATACCAGCATAAATGCCTGGCGCGATTTCATCAGTCCGCCCAGATTGATCTGCCCGCTAATAAACTGCGGCAATAACAGAAAGTAGGGAAGAACGCTAAGCGAGCGCGAATAAATATTTTGCCAGTAATCAAGCCACCGCTGACGATTCATTAAACGATGCCAGTTCTCTTTAATGGTATGAAAATTGTCGCTCAACTCCTGGCGTTGTAGAGACTCAGCATTGCTTAGCGCAATCAGTTCTGCCTGTTTATTATGCTGCACAAGATTAGTTCGAAATGTCGCTTCGCTACGTTGTTTTTCCACATTAAGCGGACGAATACGTTTACCCACCTTATGGGTAAATAAAGTTCCACCGATCACAATGAGCACGACGGTATAGACCATATACCCCTGGATATTCCATTCTGTTCCACCAACAGTGAATGAGAGCGTACCCGCGCTTTGCCAAAGAATAACGGTAAAGGTGATCAGCATGCTAAGTGACTGGATGAAGCCAAATGAAAGACTGAGCGTTTTGCTGATCAGTAAGAGAATGTCTTCAGCGATACGTTGGTCAGGGTTATCTGTATTTTTATGCTCGCCGTAGATCTGCGTGAAGTAGTAGTTTTTATCTGCAAACCACCGATTAAGGTAGTAATCTGTTAACCATTCGCGCCAGCGAATAGTCAGCAGTTTAATTAACCATGTTTTGTTTACGGATATTAATACAAAGATCCCCAGCAGGGCAGGGAACCAAAGGACAAGCTGCCAAAGCTTATCGGTTTCTTTCTGGCTTAGCGCATTGAAAAAATCATTATTCCAGTCGTTTAACCAGACCTGAATTTTAACCACGCCAAGGATCATTGCGAGGATAATAATGATTAACAACACTGAAGTTTTATTATTCTTACGCAGCCAAAAGGGCTTCAACAGACAGAGATACTTTGCTATCAACATACGAAGCGTAATGGGAATGGTTATCATTAGCGAAAATTGATTGTGCCATCCAATGATTATCTATGGCAATGATTTACTGATGAAATTTATTTAAGCATCATTTAACAATATGAAATATAAAGGAATATTTCATTTTCAGTGGTTATGGTTATGCTATTGATAATCAAGGATATTGCTAATGCCCTGATGCATACCACGTAAGCCAGGATTTTCGCAAGGGAAGATGATGATGACGAAACACCCGACAGGAATTTATGTCGGGTGCCTTGTTAAGGTCATAAGAAGGAGGCTAAGAATGGAGTTAAAAGAGAGCGTTATTAATTATTCTCCATTTGTTTTGCAACATCCATAATGTGGTAAAGCGGTACTCTGTTCTTAGCTAACTCTACCATGGCGTTCATATAAGGTACCATGGTTGAAAAAAGGATTTTATAACCTTCGCAAAAATAAGAAACAGTCTCATTGTTTACTTTAGTAATACGATGCTTAGGACAACCGCCATTGCAGATAGGTTTATATGCACATTGCTGACATTTCGCTGGAATCCGTTTTTTTTGCGCTGTCAGTTGTACACTGTTCATCGTTTTGAGTTCAGATTTATTAATGTTTCCAATTTTGTACTGTGGATAGACAAAATGGTCGCATTCGTAAATGTCTCCATTACTTTCAACAACCAGATTATCCTTGCAGGACTCCTGGAAAATACAACTGGTATGCCCATTCCCCAAAAAACGGCTGACAAAGCTTTCAAACTGACGGATGAAAATTTCACCCACATCGTTTTTAACCCATTGCATAAAAATGGTTGACATAAACTTGCCATAAGCCGTGGGAGGCACAGAAAAATCAATGATACGGAATGTGTTCTCACTATGACCACTGAAATCAATATTCGGCGTCCCGGTTTCTAGCAATTCGATAAATTGCATATGTTTACTGCCGATAGATTTTAAAAAATGATAAACCTCAAGAGGGTAATGGACATTAACGTTATTAATGACGGTTAACGTATTAAACTCTACTTGATATGATTTCAGACGCTCGATGGCTGCTATCACTTTTGCAAAAGTACCGTTACCTGAATTACTGCGTCTGTAACGGTCATGTAACTCCTGGGGGCCATCGATCGAGATACCAACCAGAAATTCATGTTCTTTGAGAAAGGCACACCATTCATTATTCAATAAAATGCCATTCGTTTGTAATGCATTAAAAATACGTTTTTGGCCTGCATAGCGTTGTTGATAGTGAATAACTTTACGGAAAAAATCCAGGCCAGCCAGAGTGGGTTCACCGCCTTGCCAGGTAAAATAGACCTGATTGCCAGACGCTGCGATATATTGTTTGATGAACTCTTTCAGAGTGCTGTCATCCATCCATTTTTCATGAGTAAACTGCGACTCTTTTTCAAGGTAAAAACAGTAATCACATTTGAGATTACATTGAAAACTGGAGGGCTTGGCTGTAACGTGCATCGCTATCTCGCTCAATAAGGCGGCGGAAAAATCCGCCGCATGAAGGTTTAGTTATTTCGCTTCGCTTAGTGCTTTCTTGATATTGTTAAACTTCTCCTGATTTACCTCGCTAAGCGGTGGCTGGCTGCTGTCGATAAACTCTCTTACCACGCCTTGCATCTCTTTAACGACCTGCGGATTGGCGGCGGCAAGGTTATCTTTTTGCTGTAGATCCGTCAGTTTGTAGAGACCTAACTGATTGTTTTCTACTGTATAGACAAGCGAATAATCGTTATTTCTCACCGTATAAGAGAATTGGCTTAAGTCCTCAGTGTTGGGGTTATGCGGGTAATCGTCTGACTGATGGCGAACAAATTTGTGGTAATTATCCCAGAATGGAATATTTTCCTCGTCAAACCAGTGAGAATAAGAGGTTATCCAGGTCAGATTTTTATGTGGCTCGCCTTGTTTCTTATCTTGCAACCAGGGCAGCAAGGAAACGCCATCCAGCTTAAGGTCTTTTGGAATGCTGATATCGGCTGCATCAAGAGCTGTCGGGTAGAAATCCATTGCGGAAATCAGCTTGTCATAATTACCGGGTTGAAGTTTTCCTTTCCACCACATAAACATTGGGGTGTGAGTACCGCCAGGATAGGTCTGACTCTTATAGCCTTTTTGCGCCCCGTTCAGCGGCAGAGGACCATCGATAACCGCACCATTATCGGAGGTAAAGAGAATAATTGTATTGTCATACTGTCCGTTTTTCTTCAGTTGTTCGAGAATGCGTTTTACACCCTGATCAACAGAATAAACGGAAGCGTAGTAGTTATCTGCTGTTTGACTACCGGTATTAAATTGCTTCTGATATTGATCCGGTGCAGGATTATCATTTGGCAGGTGCGGAGCATTATAAGCCAGGTAAAGCATAAAAGGCTGGTCAAGTGTTTTGGCACGATCAACAACGCCAATTGCCTCATCGGTTAACTGATCGCTGATATAACCTTTTGCGGGGACACGTTCACGATTTTTGAACAGTGAAGGGGAGTTGTAATATGCCGTTCCTGCAGCGTGGAATCCCATAAAGTAATCAAAGCCACGGTTTTGAGGTTGCCATTCTTCCGCAGAAAATGTGGTGAAGTTGTCATGATAGTCACGCGTTTGTTTATCTTCCGGTACCGGCACATTACTGATTTTTGACAAGTGCCATTTACCTACTGCTGCAGTGTAATAACCATGATTCTGGAATAATTCAGGCAAGAAAGTTTCTGTTAGCGGAATACCATCCTGAGCATCGGTATTGGAATAGACACCAAAGCGGGCGGGAGCTCGACCGGTCATTATTGCGGCGCGGGAGGGGCCGGAAACACCGTGTGCCACATAGCCGTTAGTAAAACGTACGCCTTCATCCATTAATGAAAGGAGCGTCGGCGTTGATTTTTGTGCAGCTTCAATGGCTTTATCTATCCCTATTTTGTAGGTATCGACAACTTCACGATTTTCCATTGTTTTTGGGTCAAAAGATCCCTTATCAAAAGGAAGTTGTCCATAACCAAGATCATCCATGGTCAGTACGATAATATTTGGCTTTCCTTTGGTACTGTATTCTGTCGGCGTAAAGTCTGAGAAAGCAACGTTTGTTTTGGTTGCTTTCAGCTTTACATCATCTGCCGCATGAGCAGCAAATGCAGCCATACCAGATGCCAGTATCAAAGATATCGAGGTACTCACGACACTTTTCTTTAATGCAGACTTCATAAATGTTCCTCTTCTTATTGTACTTAATTCCAAAGTAATTTTACGAAGAGAAATAAGTGGATGTAAGTGAAGTTAGTCACATAAAGAGATAGCAGATTTAGCTAAAAAAAGGGAAAAAACAGTCCATAAAGCGTTGACATTACTTTCTGTTCTATTAAGTAATTTCTCGCCGATAAACAACTAATTTATTGATATTTAATAAATTATTGCATTTTACTGACAAAATGCAGAATTGAGATCATAAATAATCATGCAACAGGTTATGCAAGTGCATAAATATGTGATGGATGTCACTTATTTATTTCAATAAATATATCGCCTAAAAACAACGCGGGGCAGGGAATGGCTGCCCCATTTAATTCTTACGCAGCGTGTGTGGTTGACTACTCGTTAGCAAATAATCAAATAGCTAAAGCATTCATCGTGTTGCCCGTATTCATACCCGTGTGACTTTGACAACGGTACTCCTTAGAAACTCTCTTCGGACTGTTGCCGAAATGTTTGCGGAACGCATAAATAAAATAAGATGTACTGGCATAACCACATTGTTCGGCAATTTTATTGACTGAACCTTCTACGCGTATCAAATTTTTTGCGTGCTGCATTCTTGCATCTAAAAGAATCTGTGAGAATGTCGTTTGCTCTTGCTTAAGTTTTTTCTTCAACAGGCTTTCACTGATGTACAGGCAGTCACAAATATCTTTCAGCTTCCATGGGTGCGCCAGCTTCATGTTGACAATATTTCTCACTTTCCCAGAAACGGATAGCACACCGTTAGTTAATAGTGTAATGAAACCTTTGCATGCGGCAAAAATAGACAGGCAAGAAAAAAGCAAAAGTTCTGAAAAATTATGATGATTGCGTTCTTCCGAGTTGAGATAAGCAATCATTTCATTAAGCAATCCAGTCGGTACATTTGAAGCACGTAAAAACTTCGCAGGAACAGGCTCCGTCACTGTCTGGATGTTAGTGCATTGTAGATATTTTTTAATGGTATTTTCAGTAAATCCGATCTCTTTAAAATGCCGCTCATAAGGTTCAAAATGCGTACGAACAGCGTTATCTACCATCAGGATCTCGCCGTCAGAGAAGGCGTAATCTTTATCTAAAATGTTAGCGTTGAAAGCATGATGAATAAATATAACAGAACAAACGAGCGACATTTTATCTCCTTAAAACAATAAAGTTTTATCGATACTTTTTTAATATTTCACATTTATAATTTGCTGTTTATTTTCAGTCTTGCAAACTATTGATAATGAAATGTGTAAGATCTCTTGCAATGCGACCCATTTCTGAAATACTCAGCTGATCAATTGCCGAAAAAATGGCTATCAACGTAAGTGTCAGTAATAAGACAACCACAATTGCAGACATGATTTCTTTATAGTTGTCTCTTTGCGTGATTTTGTTTTTCACTGTGGTCGCATGCATTTCAAATATGTTTATTTAGCGGATAACGTTAAAAATCGTTAATCAGTATGCTTAATATAACAGGCTGGAGAAAAGAGGAAATAGGACTGGTGCTTCAGTACTGAGCGGAGTTTCTTACAGCTGTAGGCAGAAGTTTATATCTTATAGTATGTAGTTTAATTTAATCCATGTGAGCAAATTGCGAAATAATAGTCAATGAGGAATTCTTCTGCTGTGCGGATGACAGCAGAAGAAATGAGAAGAGGCATTAATTTGATGGTTCTAATTCAACCGGAATACTTTTATAGCCAGGAATGCCACTTAATGGATCGTGGTTATCAAGTGTTAGCATGTGATTCGATTCTGGAAAATAGGTCACCAGTGAGCGGTCAGCCATAGGGTAAATGACCACTTTTAATCTATCCATGCGGCGTGAGCTGCGCTTACCGTCTGGCGTAAGCGCAATAAGATTAACTCTTTCGCCGTTTTTTACACGGCAAATTTTAGCTTGTTTAGCACTCATAAAGACCACATCTCGTTGACCGAATACCCCTCGATAGCGATCATCCATACCATAAATCGTCGTGTTGTACTGATCGTGGCTGCGTACTGTCGCCATGACCAGCTTACTGTTAAACGCTGAAGAGGGATCTTCTAACAGCCCTTTGCTGGTAATGAAATTAGCCTTACCTGACGGCGTCATCCAGCGCCTTTCAGCAGCTGCATTTATCAGGTGAAAACCACCGGGATGACGGATGCGCTGGTTATAGTCGGCGAACTCTGGCAGCACAGCTTCAATGTCATTGCGAATGCGATCATAATCTTCCACCAGATACTCCCAGGCTACCACGCTCTGGGGTAGTGCTGCCTGCGCGATTCCCGCGACCACTGCACACTCTGATTTCAGCATTACACCGGCGGGTTTTAACACGCCACGCGAGGCATGAATCATCGACATTGAATCCTCAACGGTTACCGCCTGCGCACCGTTTTTTTGCATGTCAATCTCGCTACGTCCCAGGACCGGCAGAATATAGCTATGCCGTGCGGTCAACAGATGAGAGCGGTTAAGCTTAGTGGCTACGTGTACCGCCAAATCTAATTGCGTTAACGGTACAGCGCTCGCTTCCCGATCTGGCATTGCCAGCGCAAAATTGCCCCCCATGCAGATCAATGCTCGAGCCTGCCCCGTACATATTGCTTGCATGCTGGCAATTGCAGCATGTCCAGGTGCATGAGGTGGGGTGAAGCCATAGCGCTCACCCAGACGAGCCAGAAACTCTGCAGACGGTTTCTCGGTGATACCGACGGTTCGGTCGCCCTGTACATTAGAGTGTCCACGTAGTGGGCAGATACCCGCACCAGGCTTGCCAATGTTACCTTTCATCAACAGCAAATTGACCAGTTGCTGTACGTTCTGGGTACCATGTTCGTGCTGAGTGATCCCCATTCCGTAACAGATAATGGTGCGTTCGGCAGCGGCATATGCGTCAGCCAGTTCGGCGATTTGTGTCTGACTTAGTCCAGAAATACGTTCGATATCTTTCCACTCGGAATTGAGAACGTCACGGCGTAGCTCGTCAAAGCCGACGGTATGCGTTTGAATAAACTCGTCATCAAGCAATGAAGGCCGACCTGCGGCGCTTGCAGCATCATCGCGCTCAATTAACAGGCGCATCATCCCCTTGAGCAACGCCATATCGCCACCAATGCGCACGTTATAGTAGGCACTGGCCAACTGAGTCTCAGAGTTCGTCAGCATTTCAAACGGGTTTTGCGGTGCGGTAAATCGCTCCAGGCCACGTTCCTGTAGAGGATTGATGGCGATCATTTTCGCTCCCCGTTTCACTAAAGCGCGCAACGAAGTCAGCATGCGAGGGTGGTTTGTACCAGGGTTATGCCCAATGCAAATGACTAAATCGCACTTCTCAAAGTCTTCCAGCAACACGGTCCCTTTACCTACACCGATACTCGCTGCCAAACCCACGCTTGTCGGTTCATGGCACATGTTGGAGCAGTCGGGAAAGTTATTGCTCCCGTATTCACGGGCAAAAAGCTGATAAAGAAAGGCAGCTTCATTGGAAGTGCGGCCCGAAGTATAGAATTCAACCTGATTGGGATCACTATAGCTTTGAAGGCGTGCGCCAATTTCGTCGAAAGCTTGTTGCCAGCTTAATGGCTTGTAACAGTCGCTGACGGCATCATATTTCAAAGGCTGAGTGAGTCGCCCCGCAGCCTCAAGCTCGTGGTCTCCCCAGGTAAGTAATGATTGAACCGTATTCTCAGCAAAGAAAGAGGCGTTTACCTGCTTATCCGTGACTTCCCAGGCGATTGCTTTTGCGCCGTTTTCACAAATGTCGAATGACGCACTGTGCTTAGGATCTGGCCATGCACAACCCGGACAGTCAAAGCCCTCTGGCTTATTCATGTCAAACATGGCAATAACATCCTGGCGTATATCCATCTGCTTACGTACTGCATTCGCTACGGATTTAACAGCACCCCAACCACCTGCAGCACCCTGGTAGGATTCAATTTTTTTCTTCATCTACTTATCCTGTGTGGAAATGAATTATTAGGATTTGTAATAGCGATGATGCACAGTACATACAAAGGGATTATCGCCAACATGGATATATAAGAGTAGGGGACTACTCTCTTTCTATTTTTAATCTATTATCGTTAAACAATAGATTAAATACGATAAGTTAAGCATCATCTCTCATAGTGTTTAAATTAACATATTTTTCAATATAAAAAATAAGACTCTGGCTTCAATTGTGCGCGGATTTTCTTACAGGTGTAGGCTAATAGCCTTCACAAAATAATTATCCGCGCAATTTTCGTGAATGGAGCGCATAGACTAAGGTCAAAATCACAATTATTCATAGATAAAAGTGACACCAATGACTGACTGGGCGGTTCCGGCTGAAACCTTGTTTCCTGTTTGTCCATAGGTTGCGCTTAAACCCAGAGGTACTTTGCTTTTATTTACTGTCCCCAGGGAGACATTTTCTCCCGTAGCCAGTATTTTTCCATTACGCATTAGAGTGACACCCACTCCCGATGCTTTTGTTGCATCAGGTGCTGTGTTAGCAAACACTTGTCGGCTACTGTCAGTGGTGGCACCCGAAAGATAAAATGAGAGCTTTTGTTCGCTTGAGCAATATACGCCAAGGGGTATTTCTGCGCTTCCAGGAAAGTCCGGGAGATCCACGGTGACATTACGACTATCAACGGTGCAGCCGCCTGTTGGCATAACAACATTGTTATTTGAAATAATATTCCACGTAAAATTACGCGGATTTCCGCTTCCTAATGTTGCAATTTTATACATATGAATACGGGCAATGACTTCCCCCGCTTTTATGACAACTCCACCGGCCGCCCCAACTGGGGTAATATAGAGTTTTAACGGTAATGGCATCGGTGTCTTATCACCAATATCCAATACGTTGGTATTTGTCGTCAACGGGAAGGGGTAAGTCACATTATTCCAGTACAGCGATCCTTTATATGACTGTAGGGAGCCTGCGAAAGCTGAGCCTTGTACCAGGTTTATATGATCAGTGTCGTACCAGCCGCCGTAATCATTCCAGCAACTTATATGCTGAGACAAGTCTACAACCAGATTCTGGCCCGGCTGTATTACAGGGTCGAGATTAACATAAACAGAGGTTGTACCTGCTCCAATACTTGACCCGCCATCGACATTACAACTGAAGGCAAAAACTTTGCCTGCCATTAATAGAAGATAAATACCGAACAGGACCTTTATACTGATTGTTTTACCCATGATATATCCTAAGGTTAAAAATTGATTTAAAAAGAAGGCTAAGAAAATCGAATCGACGTTATTGCCAGGTGTAGATCACATTGATTAGCGCCTCGATCGTTCCCTGGCTTGCGTTTCCATTCACCGTGATAGCTCTTGCCTTAAGTGGAAACTGTGCATTACGAGTGATCTCATCAACAATAACCGTTTTGCTATCGCCATTTTTTAACGCAGCATCCTGGTCATCCCTCAGCTCTATCTGAATATTTTCGGCAGTACCTTCATTTTTGTAATAACCCGTATTGTCAGTTGAACCTGTCACGATTGCCGTCACTGCACTTGTTTCAACCGGACAATCGGTTAATGACAAAGTAATATTGTGCCAGCCAGATGCAGAACCAGGTTGTTGCAGATTGCGCGTATAAAGATCCCCGAGATTAACGTTAGCTTCTTTGGTTTGAATAGTGCAGGGTTTAGCGACTACCCGACCATTAACAGTGATAGTGACATCGGCGGCCTGGAGAGTTGCTGTGAATAACGCGCAAAACGTAGCTAACAGGAACCTCTTGTGAAGTCTTTTCATATCTGACTCTGATTATTGAAATTCAAGGGTAAAGGTTGCCGAAGCCCTCACCAGTCCCGGATTGACGGACTTCTGAGTTGACTTCAGACGAGCGGAGTAAGGCAAAATATTGTTCTGTTCTGGTACCAGTGGGATCCACTGCATCCCGGCATGAAGATCATTCAGTTTCACCGGACGCATATTTGCGTCCAATATTTCTATACCCAAACCGGAGGCCGTATTGCTTCCTTCATCCAGTTTCAACAAAGTATTATTTTCTGCATCCTCAATACCGTTAAATGCAACCCGAACCCCCGTTGTCCCTTTGCTGCATTCACTTAACGTAATCTGAAAAGGGACGGCTGGACTTGTGCTACCGGTCGTTGGAAATTGTCTGGCACTGTTTTTTTGGAGATCTACGGTAAAATTAAGCGAATCCGATGAGACTGTGCAGCCATAATCGAGGACGCGCCCGCTAATTTTAATAACGCTATCTGCGGATAAAGCAGAATAGGTGGTTAACCCCAGACATAAACCGAGGAAAATAATGTTATTGTATTTCATAATCTATTGTTCCTTAGCGACAGATTGCTGTCTGCTGGTTCAGTAAGGTACCAGGAGAAACTTCAGGAAGCTTGTACTCGACAATACAGTTTGAGTTTTTATCTTTGCCCCATGAAACCTGTAATTGCCCTGACTGTGGAAGTCCAGTCAGATAAACCTGACCATTTTCCGCGACAATGCTGCCATTTTTATTCTCTCCGTGTGTGACAATTGCACCGAATGGAACGCTCTTATTACCGTACTTCAACGTCATTAATACTTTCCCGCCGATTTGTGCATTAAATGTTGCTCTGGCAATAGCACCGTGAGTTGGGATGACAGTGACCACGGTTTCATCCAGTTCAACATTATCTGCAAGGGAATTCGCGTTAAGAGCAACACGGTTTTCTCTATATTCTGTCGCAAATGGTAATATGGCATAGCCACGCCAGTCGGTATGAATTCCGGTCTGGTTCTCTATTTTGACATTATCAGCACCAGGAGCCTTAACCAGAACCATTGTGTCGCCCAGCGGCTGTCCAAAGGTGATGCCATCAGCATGAGCAATAATCCCACCACTCATTCCGTAATAAATCTGGCTGCTGTCACCACTCCGACTGTAACCGACATTAGTATTACCATAAGCTCCACGATAATTAAGAGAACTGTAACCACTGGTGCCAGACGATGTATTACCTCCGTGGGTGTTACCGACCTGAACGCTATAATTCAGGTTATTATCCGGCAGCAGAGTGCCATAAACCCCCGATAGATTGGTCATGCCGCCTTTCAAATCGTTTGACATACTGTAACTGGCGTTTGAATTACGAAATGCCGACTGACTGTCTGTACGCATCCAATGACTGAAGGGAACATTAAGCGTAAAAGCGAGTAAATGATCCCGATCGTTTTGCCATATATTATTGGAATAGCTGTAATTCAGCGAAGTCGTAATATCACCAAACGGCACATTTAATCCAAATGATATTTGCTGGTCGCTGCGTGACGTGTTCCAGTAACTTTGGCGACTGGCACTGAAAAATGTCGTACCGTAATTTCCAAGCTGCTGAGAGATGCTTATTTGTTCCTGACCACGCTTACTGTAGAACAGATTAAAATAATCAATAAATTGTGTCTGCTCATTGGTGTCTCCGGTAGGAGGCTTGACGGTGTAACCACTCATTCGACTGTAGGCACTGTCGGATAAGTTATAAAAACCTTGCGTAGAATAGCGATATCCTGCGACCTGGATATTGGTTCCACAACAAGTTTATTGCTGCACTTGTTGAAGAGAGTATTTGCAAAAACATTTTATGTCGCTAAATAACATGACGATTTCATTATGCATGTTATTTATAAACCGTGACTAAACAGAATATTATTGCGAACAAGGGAAGTGTCAGGAAAGGTCAAGAGCTACCAATGGTTAATATGGCTATAAATCATTAGCTATGGTTAATGTTTGCTTGCTGAAACTAACACCGAATTGCTCTAAACAGATAAGTGCAGGGTTTATTAAAGCTGTCCGACAGACTTTCTTAACCTGGTAATATCTCTCTTGGGTGACTCTCCAAACATCCGCGAATATTCCCGACTGAAATGGGATAGCTTTCGTAACCGACAGCATAGGCTGCTGTGGTGACATCGTAATGTTCATTCAGCATCTGTCGCCTGACTTCATTGAGACGTAGCCATTTCTGATACCGGAGTGGACTCATTCCCGCTTGATCCGTCCTTAAATAAGTAACAGCACCCTCTGGTGTTTTCGTATGCAGTGTCTATGCGACAGACACTGCGCTCTTAGCATGGGGCAGGGAATAACCAGGCTATTTCTCCATGCACAGGCCAATTATGAAAGAGGAGAGGCTTAAGTTCTTGAACCCTGAACGAATAACGACTACCAGAAAAGCACTTCGCATCACTCAGACATGATTTAACTTATGTTGAGTGCAAACTTGGTTCATGAATAAAATGTATTTATTGTGTTGTTTTTTAAGTATGTTTTATTACTCACCAATAATTCACTTCATGAACCAACGATATGTAGCTAGCTTTAGCTGACAGGTAGTTCCAGTTCATTAAACCATCCCACATCACATTTTCAAAACGAACACCTCATGATATTGAAGGGTTATCGGATTGATCTATTGAATAAAGTGTAGGTTGAGCTAGCATAGACTTGACCTGCCGCCTATTGATTAGTACACCGTGATGTTAGTAATTGATATTTTTCCCCACATCCACCATCGGTACCACTGTCAGCGATCGCGAAGGCTTCCTAGTGGAGGCTACCCTTTGTTTCGATTGCACACATCAGCTTTATCAGTATCCCTTAACCAAGTTCGAGAGAAATCTCTATTTCCTGTTTACATTGTTGAACGTTGTTTGGGCCAGAAGCCTGGCATCACTCCGGCAAGTCGCCACAACATCTCGCGGGTGCATGTGGCTATGAAGTTAATAAGGTTTTTTTATGGAGGATAATGGTGTTATGACGGTTTCTGTAATTCCGCAGTACAAACCTTTAATCGCAGAATTTAAAGACATCGATAAACTTTCCTCTGCGGACTTTGAAATTTTCGTTCGCGATTTGTTTGTCGCATCGGGATGGACCGATGCCGAAATTACCCAAACAGGCAAAGAATTCAAACACGGTGATGGTGGGGTCGATATTTTCGCCTGGAAAGGGAGGCGAAAGTTTGCTATTGAGGTGAAACAGCGCCAACTGGGTACGACAGTAGATGTGAAGGCTCTTAATCAACTAGTTACCGGCGCCACGCTGGCAAATGTTACCTATAAAATTTTAGTTACCAACTCTTGGTTTACCTCTGAAGTTAAGGCGCGGGCGTTACGACTTGGCGTTGAGTTGATAGACCGGGATGAGTTGCAAAATCTGTGGGTCATTAAGCATTCCGAGATTGGCCGTGACATTAAGCCGCGAACTTATCAGCAGGACGTGATTAACGAAGCCCTTGCACTTCATGCGGCAGGAAAGTCAAAACTTCTGATTGAAATGGCGACGGGATTAGGCAAAACCTATACCGTTGCCCACTTAATTAAGCGCTTAATCCAACAAAATAGCCGCAGGCCAAGAGTGCTATTTCTGGCACATCAGGTCGAGATTTTACTGCAATCTGTTACCGCATTTAAAAACGTTTTGGGTATTGGTAACTACAGTTTTTCTGCCTGTTTCGGCGGCACACATCCCGAAGAGACTGATTTCGTCTTTGCGTCATTTGATACGCTCTATAGCAAACTCGATGAGCTATCTGCAGGAGCATTTGATTACGTCATTGTCGATGAAGCCCATCATACGCTGGCAAAAACCTATTCTGCGGTGGTGTCGCTTTTCCAGCCGCAACTCCTGATTGGCCTAACCGCGACCCCGTACCGGACGGATAATCGCGATGTAGTGAGTTTCTTTGGTGGCGCCGATGGGCATATCGGTAAATTCGATCTGGTTTGGGCACTCAAAAATAAAAAACTGGCATTCCCCAAATATCTTGTCCTGCTTGACGATCTGGATCAGGATAAGATCGACCAGCTTGAGAGCGGCCTTTCTCTATCCGATATCGATAAACTGCTTTTTTTGCATAAAAAAGATCATGAGATTGTCCGGCTCATCAACAAAACAGTGACCGAGCAGGGGATAGAGGACGTAAAAGGGATCATCTTTTGCCGGAATATCCAGCATATGAATCATCTTATTGCGTTCTTTGAGCCTGGCACGGCTACCCTTGTGCACTCAAAAATGTATGATCAGGAACGACGAGAAAATATTCGATTGTTCAGGGAAGGGGATTATAAATACATTTTGGTGTGCGACCTGTTCAATGAAGGTATTGATATTCCAGAAACCAACCTGTTGATCTTTATGCGGTATACAGGGTCACGTACAATCTGGTTACAGCAGTTAGGACGTGGGTTGCGCAAAACGCCAAATAAAGAGTTTGTTCATGTCTTAGATTTTGTTGGATCCCTTGAGCGGTTGAATGAGATTAAGAGCCTGGCAAAAGAGATTGAACAGCAGCCAAGGTATCACGACAGCACTATTGATGATCCGGAGGAGATGGACGCGCCCGAGGTTTATCATGACACTTCGCTGGAGGTGCAATTCAGCGCAGAGGCGGCGAAAGTACTGGCTCTGCTGGAAGAGATGAAAATGCAGCTTAATAGCCGCGATGTACTGCTGGATAAGTTGCGCCGATATCGCGAAAAAAATGACGAGTTGCCCTCCATTGCAGAACTCGAACAAGAGTTAGATGACGTTAGCCTTGATCAAATTGCCACCCATTTCGGCTCTTATTTGAGCTACCTGACAGCCGCATTCAATGAAGACGTAGATATTCCTTCCATGCGCACGAGACTGATTGAATTTCTCGATACCTTTGTCGGGAAGAACAATATGGCACCAAGTTTTTACACGATTTCACTGAATTTCGGCGTGAACCCGTTGTACGAATTCAGCGAAAAAGAGATTCAACAGCTTCTGCCAGATTACGACAACCTTGTCAGTGCCAGAATTAAGGTGACAGCCCCGCAGGACGTGAGTGATATGCCGGTGAAGGAAGTGGAAGTTTGCCCGTGGATCGAAACGTACCGGGGACAGCCTTTGAACCTTGTCAGATTTAAGCAATTACCGTCGGATGTGCAGGAACAGATTAAAAACAAATATCAATCGGCATTCGTGTTTCTCAAAAAGCTAAAAGACGCGCTTTAATATGGAAAAAATTGACATCGTTGCAGATCAACTTCAGCTCGACCGAGCTCTCAATAAACTCATCCATAACCTAGTCGAAGAAAGTCAGCTCACGCTCGGAGAAACGCTCAGTGCCTGGGAGCTCTGTGAAAAACTCAGCATGCAGCAATTCATGGCATTGAAGAAAAATGTCTATTTTGCGGATTTGCTGCGAGCAGTAGAGATTTCGCTCCCCCTCAGGCAGACGCTTCACGTAGATGGCGCGGAAATCAGGCAGGTTGAAACTGAGTTTGAGGAAAAGCCCGAGGTAGCGCGTGATGAACCAGTGATGGAATGCCTGCGGATCCCCGCTTTATCCACCTCGCTGGAGACGATTCAATTGCCTGAACGATTTATGAAATTAATCAAGCGATTGAAAAACATTCAACTGATAAACCCAAATTTTGTGCCTGGTGAAACCTTCGGAGAACTCATCACGTTGTCAGTCAACGAGCTGGCTGAACAGCCTGGCGTCGGTGTGCTGTATATTGATACTTTTAAAGAATTGCAACAGTTGGCTCAGTCTGCACCTGCCGTTGAGGCTATAGACACAGCTAATATGGGCATTGATTTCGCGAAGGTGGATATCAGCCAGATGCGGTTGAGCCTTGCGGGCGTGGAAACCAAACATACGAAAGCGCTGGAAAAATTTGGTCGCTATCTTAAAACGGAAGATATGGGCGAGATGTTGCAGGCTATTCTGCATGCCGAATATGAGCAATTAGTAGCCATTCCGACCTGGGGAAAAGGAAGTATCACAAAGTTATTGGCATTCAGAGACAGGTTACGAGAAGAGATCATCGCCATTCAGAATGGTGACATTGACTACCTAGCGCTTGAATCCGTCTTGATCGTTCCAAAACGGCTTATAAACTGCCCATTGAATAAACTTGAAGCCGTTTTACTGGAAGATATCGAATCTTACTTCGATAAAAGCAGTGAAATGAAGGTCGACATTGCCCAACGCCGCTGGGGGTTTGTCGAAGAAAAAAAGACCCTCGAAGAGATCGGGGCCGATTACGTCGTATCGAGAGAGCGCATTCGCCAGATTCAGGCCGATATAAGACAGGAATTTCTAGGGCATATGCGGATCAGTCAACCATTGGTTTGGGAGGCACTGGAGCCTGAGATATCGCCGGACCTTAGTGTGAAAATGCAGACGCTTTTTTCCTGTTTCTCCTCTGAACGTGACTTCTTCGAATTTCTGGATATGGTGTCAGGGCAGACAGAGCCTATCGCTCATGTCTATCCCGAGATTGATAAAGCGATCCTGAATACCTACTTTGCCGAGAATGGCGCACCAATCCACCTTGACGACATCCGGGAGTTTATTCCCTCCGTCTGCAGCATCGAAATACCCTACGTTGACAATGCGATTCGTCATCTTGCGCAACAAGGCGTCATCCAGCTTAAAGATGAGAACGTCTACCCCCTGCAACTGAAGAAAGCTGAAGCCAGCGCCTGCGTGCTGATTAAACACGAAAAAGGTCTGCCCTGGCTGGATATTGCAAAATTAATCAATGGAAATAATTATTCGCGCAGCCCTGTTTACGAGGACCGTCTGGATCACGAAGCGTTTAACCAGCCTGAATATATCTACCTGTCCGGCAAGGGTACCTACAAGCACACCTGTTTTATCGATGTCGATGCGGCGCTGATAGACGACATTTTTCTGGAAATGATGGAATACGCCGAGAAAAATTCCCGTCCGGTGTTCCACCTGAATGAGTTTTACCAAGCCTCGCGCAATCTAAAAAAGCATGATTACTATGTTATTCGCCATTTTGTGAAACATTTCGGCGAGGATTACGGTTTTTACTTCGACGGAAAATCTCAGACGGATTCGATCGGGCTGGAGAAAGGCTTTAAGAACATCACACAAAAGGACGTCATCGTCGAAGCGATGAACAACAGTGATAAACCGCTAACGAAACCTGAAATTGCCAATTTGCTGAAGAGTAAAAGCCTAGCACATGCGTCGTTTTATCTGGATGACCTGATTGAGCGGGGAAGTGTTGTTCAGGTGGACCACATGCTCTACACCACACCTGCCTGCGCCTATAAAAATATCGTCATCGACGACTATGTCGCGGCCCTTCATGCATTGCTTCTGCATTTTGGAAAGCCAGTAGAGCCCTCCATTTTTAAAGCACAACTGAACATGCAATTTGAGCGAAGCTACTCGAAATATTTCTATGCTTCTCTTGCCCGGTTAAATGCCAAAGCACAGGGCTGGCACCGTAAACATAGCCTATATTCGGCCACAGAGATTCCTTTTAGCAATATATCATCGGCAATGGACATGCTCTGCGATTCTGGGGCTCCCTTGCAGCAGAATATAGATGCCCTGCAGGCAAATATCGCCATTACACGTGAAACGGCTGCGATTGCCATTCGAAACTGGCGCACAGCACGATCTATGGTCAACGGCTAAAGGCTCATTCGGATGCCGTCTTGGGTCAGCATTTCAGCCAGAGTGCGAGCGCCTGCAGAGCCCCGACTCTGGTTCCATGCCTAGCGTATTTCGCTGTACAGCCTGACTTGTACCAGATTGACTGTATCGCGCCGTTTTCGCCAGTACCGTAAGCATCCGGTGAACTCGCATTGCGCGATCACCGGATGCTTACACACAGCACGTCCGCTTTGTGCCAGAAGCGGACAAACCCAATCCGTGTAGCTATGAAGTGCCCCCAACAGCTTCAAAACATTGGTAAAAAAACAGCAAATGGCAATGAATTAATTTTCGAACGATTGACGAATAGAAAGTACGGATTTTGTCGGGAATGTTTTCTCGGCTCGAGAAAAAACCTGTTGAAAAATATTCGGTTAGTCATTAAGTTATGTTGAGTGGACATCATGAAAGAAGGCAAAAAAACAACTGACCGCAAAACTTGTTATTTAAATTACTGGCGTAACTCTGTGCCAGATTCTGCAGCTACTTTGGTCGGCATTAAGCAATCGAGGAAAATATGAATTTCCCAAAATATCACCAGACTAATTCTCAAGAAAGATTAGGTGTAAATGCTGTCGCAGAAGCTATAGCTAAAATTGGCCAGATTTGGCGTGAAACTCCAATGGCTGACGTTGGAATTGATGGGCAGATTGAGTATGTTAGCCCCGAGGGATTTGCCACGGGAAGGATGATAGCTGTTCAAATAAAATCAGGGCCTTCCTTTTTTCAGGAAAGCCAAGGAGATTGGGTTTTCTACCCAGAAGAGAAGCACCGATTTTACTGGGAAAGATTTCCGCTGCCTGTACTCATAATTATCCACAACCCAGAGACTAATTTAAGTTATTGGCAAGATGCTCGCCAAGTGTTAAGAGTTGCCAAATCTACAGATGCAAAGGGTATTATCATACCCAAATCAAATGTCTTACAATCGACTGGTGCTCAAACTCTCTTCAAAGGGTTTGCGGTCATAGATCAAGACTTCATGTCGGTCGAAGAGGTTCTTAATTATTTGATTAAGGCTAAAAGTAACAATGCTTCATTTCCTGTCTCATATTTCAATCTCTTTTGCTCTGGCCTAACTAATATCTGTCGCTCTTTATATTTTGGTATGGATGTAGCAATCACCGTAGCAGAAGTTGAATTGCATAATCAAAATTCACCTTTTGGCGTAGGAATGGGTGACTCAGAACATAACTTTCTGTTTGAGTATATAAAATTCATCGTGCACCAGCATATAGCTGATGTTGATTTCTCTGACTGTATGATTGACTGGTATGATCGTGCAATGCAGCCATCTTTTATGGCACCACTGACATCTAGAGGTAAAGAATTAGTACGGCTCATCCATGAATTAGAATGTAGGTTAAAGGCTGAAGACAGAATAGAAGATACTGGGCTTTTACACGTCGCACAAGAGGGCTTTGTGCAGTTGCTATTTACCACAAGCGAGATTCAGAGAATTGAACTTACTAATAAAGTTCAGCGGGAGTACTTAAAAATTGCCTAACAAGTGCATGTGCCGAGTTGGTTTTCTACTGCCATCTAAACCACCCGCAAATGCGAGCGTTCTGTCCTTATTTCACCCATAGCAGCTTTCGATGTCTGGTTCGTAGACACGTCGCCAAAGGCGGTTTCTCGCCAGAACTATATGCTACCAATCTTAGTGACTTATTAAAAATTAAAGAAAATTTAATTTTGGTAGTGTATAAAGGATTATCCTCATGGTATAAATTAATAAAATCGAAAAGAGATAAGGGGGCAGGTAATGTCTGTGACTGGCTTGAATGCAGGTGATATTCTATTAATAAATAACAGAACCTGGTACAACATTGTGGGGCAAAAAACTTTTACGTAAAAGTACCGCTGTAAACACCACTCATGTTGCACTAAGTTTAGGTGATGGTATTTTTATACATGCTGATACTTCTTGTGGCGTTGATCTTATCTTCTTTCCGGACTTAATCAATAAATCAGATGGAAACTGGAAAGTAATAAGACATCCAGAGTTAAATGATGATGTCGAGGTGAAAATAAAACAGGCTGGAGTTTTTCATTTGAATAAGAGTTATAACTATGGCATCATTCTTAAAGAAAATGAAAAGTCTCTGTTTTGTTCACAATTTGTTGATTTAGTTTACAGAACTATTGGGGTTAACATTTTTAATCGTGAGGAAAGCAAGGGGTTAATACATCGAAATAATGTTCTTCCGGTTGATTTTGAACGACTGCTTGTCGATGATAAAATATGGATGGATGTCACTAAGGTTTATCTAGATAAAATAAGAGACAATTTTATGGATTTTTTAAAACCTCACTTCCAAATGGAAAAATCTCTTATAGCAATTTCAAGAAATATGCGTAGCGATCATTCATTCGCCCTAGACTTGGTGCAAGCTTTAAGTGGCTTTGTTGAATAAATAAGATTTCGTGCGAACGACCCTGTAGCTGGCTGGATTTTCAGGCAATACGCACGCTTTCTGGCATCCCAGCCTTTGTCATCCTGTTCAACGCACGCACCATGGCCATAGC
>OLIC01000059.1_pt1 | contig 27765 bp, 32 predicted proteins | sample 1609711 | NCBI WGS metagenome assembly OLIC01 (sample SAMEA4350152, study PRJEB24818) | metagenome | biome: human; feature: gut; material: faeces | place: Denmark | collected 2013-09 | reverse complement strand
CGGCCAAATATATCGGCGTAAACTTGTTCGCTGATCCAGCAGCGGTCGATCACGACGCCGTCACATGCGAGCTTCTGCATGTACTCGGTGGCCGACTGCCCGCCGTTGCACGTCATCTTCAAGATGTTCATGTCGAGTTTATCGGCGAGCGCCTTCGCGAGCGTGGACTTGCCGGCGCCGTCAGGGCCTTCGATGATGATAGGCATGGTTACCCCTTCGTAAAAACACGTACACGTTTGCCGTTGATACGGCAGGTCTTGCTTGCCAAGCCGTAGTGTTTGTTGGCCTGGCGGGTGAACTCGTTTTGGCCGAGCGGCTTCATGTTGTTCCTGATCGCCCAGGCCATATAGTAGTCGTACACAAGTGCCGTCGACTCGTTCACCACCTCGTCGACGGGCGTATCCTCGAAGTAACCGAGGACGGGGTTGTTGGCGACATGGTAATCCTCGATCTCTTGGACGACGACATCGGGCATCGTGAATGAGCGGTTCGCCAACACACGCTCGAGCCCCTTGAGGCCGATGTTGATCAAGTGGCTCATGACCTCAGGCGAGTGGAGCTTGTACTTGATGTACGGGTCGAAGTCGGGGTCGTCTTTCGAAAACGTCGCCTTAAACGGCACGAGCACGATGCGGTCGAGCACGGCGCCTGTCTTGTCCCTGATACGCGGCATGGAATTCGCCGAGAACAGTAACTTGGCGTAACTGGCGAAGTCAAATGGGTCTTGGCCCTTCCGCTCAGCGTTGACACGGTCACCGCTGACGAGTTTCTTGAATATCGCCGGGTTCGCGATGAACTCGTCGCCGATGTCGTCGCCGATGTTGGCTAGCTTCCCGAACAGCTCTGCTGTCTTGAACCTCTCGCCTAGTTCCGCCAAGTCGAGTGCAGACGTGTTGCCATCGCCGAGTAACGTCTTGAGCATGTCGAGGTAGGTCGACTTGCCGTTCGCCTTGTCGCCGATCAGGATAAAGCTCTTACGGAGCTCGTTACGCCTATAGAACAGGTAGCCGATGACCTCCTCCAGCAAGGCATAGATCCCGTCGTCACCACAGGCTAGGCGCCGCAGTGTCTTGTCGGTGAACTCAGACCAAATCGTCGGGTCATACTCCCATGGGATACGGTTCGTGATCACGAACTCCGGCGAGAACGGCTCGAGCTCGCCGGTCTTGATGTCGTATACGCCGTTGGCGAATGCGATGTAGTCGGCGTCGGCCGCAGGTGCATCGTCTTGGATGAGCACGTCGAGGTAGTTGAGTACCTCGGTGCGTTTGGCCTTCGACAGCATCGGCAGGTGCCTGATCATCGCGTTCTCAATGAGGAGGTTACCGGACACATATACGCCGTCGCGGTATATATGGAGCTGCTGGCCGATCTTGACGATACGGTGTTCGTTCTTGATGTACTCGGCGAACTTGTCGAATAGGAACGTGCCCTTGTTGTAGAACACGTCTTCGGCGAACGCGTCGTCACGGTAGACGACATCGAGCTCCTGCTGCTCCATGGGCTTGTCGAACATATAGCGGTTGATTACCGCCAGCGTCTCGCGCGCCTCGTCTTTCGTAAAACCCTCCGACTGCAGGGTCAAGATGTAATTGAATAACGCCTGGTTGCGGCCGTCACCCTCTTCCATCTCACAGAACTCCGGCACATACTTCACAGGCCTTAGCCAGCACGGCAACTCGTCGTAATCCTCATCGGGCTCGATGTCGTAGATCACATCACGCTCATGGCCGTCGACTTTCAAGCTGCCGTATGTGGCTTTCGACCCGACTTTGATGTCGGCTTCGATGCCGATCGCCAGGCGTGCATGCGTCTTGCATTTCATACCGCGGGGGTAGCCGACGAAATAGAAATGCTTGCCGCGGGTCGTGGCGACGACTTTGCACGCGATCTGCTCGGCCTCGATGATGTCCATCAGCTTCTCGCTCTGCGCCATGTCGTCGACATCGACGAAAATCGTCTCTGGTGCAAGCACACCGCCGTAGCCGTCTAGTTTACGCGCCTGCGCAAGTGTGAGGTACTGGCCGTCTTTCAACTTCTGCGCGCACTTCTTGCCGTTGAGTTTCACATAGCCCATAAACAGGCGGTCCATCACATCACCCCAAACTGCGTCAACCGCGTTTTCGCGAGTTGAATATACCAACTCTTGTCCAAATAGCTAGGGCATTTCTTACCATGCACGTCGCCGTTGTCGATGAATGAATGCTCACTGGTGTTGCCGAACTTCTCCGGCTTGGCCTTGCCGGCCTTGACGCGCCCGACTAAGCCGTCCGACTCACGCGTGGACGCGAACACTCGGAAACACTTGTCAGTGAGCCGCTCGTGCCCATGCACACCGTACTTGTATTTGCCAGACACCTTCACCACGCGCTGGTAATCGATCAAATCGTCGTCAGCGGCGATCGTATCTTCGACAGGCACGCCGTGCACCATGTAGTCGACGAGGGCCTTGTTGACGACGGCGAGGTCGTAATCTAACGGCCCCAATTTCTTGACGTACGCGCCTTTCGTTTTCATCGATCCGTCTTCCGCCACGAGGACGTAGTTGTTCACATCCTTCTGGTAGACGCGGGTGAACTCGTCGAATTCCAAGCCCATGCCGGTACGGTGCTCCCACTCATACGCCACGTCGTCGACACGGTCGTAAAACGCATCGGGCCCGCCTTCGAAACCATCGGGCATGCGGATGAGCACGCCGTCGGTATTGCTCTGGATGATCTCGGCACCGGCATCACGCACCAGCTTGTGCATGAGGTCGATGAGCATGAGCTGCCCGTTGACGCAGACCATGTTTGCCTGCCGCGGGTCGTAGAGCGCGTTAAACTTGTCCTTGCTGGCACCAAACGTGCCGTTGATGACGAGTTTCAACGCCTTCTGGCGAGGGTCCTTTGCGTGCTTCAACTCGATACGGTGGTCTCGAATGCCCTTGAACTTCGACGGGTCACGCACATTACGCGACAGCAGTTCGTGCGCAATCATCTCTGCCGGGTAATAGCTCTCGACGTCGACATTGATAAAATAACCCTCGCCTGCATATTGCACGATAGCACCATGCAGGCCTCCCCACGCACATTTGTGCGGGCAGCCCGCGATGTCGAAATCGAGTGTCGCCGAGTAATCTTGGTTAGATGGGTCGAGGTACCATGTGCGGATGAAATCGTACGGCCCGAGATCGAGGCACGCCAAGGTCTCGATGTCGAACTCGTCGTCGCGTGGGCGTGCCGGGCGCTCGGCACCAAGAATGATCGCCGTGAGCTGGGCGTCGGTCTTGCCGAGGTACACCAACGGGAGGTCGAACATCTTGAGCAGGTCCATGCGGGCATCGAACTCGCTCTTGCGCTGCATGAATACCTCGATCGTCTGCTCGACATCGTGGCGGCAATACTTCACGGTCTCGGCGATCTCGGCGTCGGTCAATTTGCGGTCGATGTCGAACGGCACAGTCGTCTCGCAGATGTCGTTGCCGAGGTATGCCTCGAGTGTCTTAAGGCCCCTGTCGGTACGGTGATGGAATACGTCGTAGTTGACCATATACACGCGGCGCAGCACGCTTGAATACTGCCAGCCCGTGTGGCCTTCGGCGATGATGAAATCGTTGATCGCCTTCGGGTCGAAGCCGCACAATATGCCCTTGAAAATGAACTGGTCGTAATGGAGGTTGTTGTACCCTACCCAAATATCGCGTTTGCGCCCTTCATAGAGCGCGGTGAGCGCGTCGGCATCGTTGATGATGACGCGCTCGTCGCGTGTGACGGGGTTGATGACTACGACCATCCAATCGTGTTTGAATACCTCAAAGTCGTAGAAATTGAGCATCGTTGTACCTAATCGAGCTCGAAAATATCGGTGATCTTGAACGTGTCGAAGCCCTTGTTGTTCTCGCCATACTCGAGGCCGTACTCGAATTTGTGGTCGATATACTCGGTGATGTCGAGCAGCAGGTCGTTGTAATCGGCGTAACCTGTGAACTCGACATCGATGCCGGAATCATCGGGCAGCAGCGAACGAAGGAAAGAATTCATGATGTGGATCTGGAAGCCCTGCGCGATGACTTGATTCATGAAAATACGCTGGCCCTTGAATTCGTTATCGCCGATGATCTTCATCCAGCACGACACCATAGGCTTGCCGGTCTTCTTAGTCTCGGTGAGCTCGAGCTTGTCGATCGATACCTCATAGTCACCATGCGGCACATCCTTGAAATCGGCACCGCCGCCGTTTGCCTCTGCGTCGGCGATGTCCTTCTTGAGGCCGTCGATGTCGACCATCTTGTCAAATTTGCTGAAATCCATGGTATTTTGTCCTTTCAATCGGTAAATTACTCTTCGACGACGCGACGCTTACGGGTGCGGCGCTTCGGCTTCTCCTCGACAACTTCAGACTCTGCGGCCTGCTCGGTGTCGAACGGCGGCTCTTCCTCGACGGCAGGCTTGGCCTTACGGGTACGACGCTTAGGCTTCTCCTCAACCTTGGTGTCAGGCTCCTCGGTAGTCTCAGCCTCAACCTCAGGCTTGGGCTTGGCCTTCTTGGCTTCAGGTTCAGCCGTGGCGCCCTGTGCCTCGAGCAGCGCCGCATTGAATGCCTCGACAGTGAGCTCGCAGCGGTCGCACTTGAAATCGATACGCCCGCCGCCGAAGATGTTCTCGTTCTTGCGGAGCTGGAGGAAATGGCCGCGCTCGTCCATGTATGCGCGGAGTGTCATAGTGACAGTGCCGGCAAGTACATTCGCGACCTTGTCCGGCAAGTTCGGCTTGAACGTCGACACCTTCATACCGTTAGCGTACGTGATCTCCGTGACGAGCTCCTTGGAGATATAGATGACGCGGTAGCCGAGTGACTTGAGGCGCTTCATCTGGCTGAGGAACTCGGTGCGCACCATGTCCCAACCCTTGCCGTAGCCACCGTCGCTCTCATGCTTGATGCCGAGCTGGTCGAACACGTAGAAACGGCAGTGCTCGTAGAGGTCTTCGATGAGGTCAAGCGCGATGACCTTGAACGTGTTGTCATGCTTCTCCAGCTCATCGACGACCTCGCGGAACTTCGCCCATGCGAGCACCTTCTTGGTCATACGGCCTTCAGTTACGAGCTCGTCGGCGATCTGGACGAACGGGCTTGTGATGTTCTGGGTGTTGCCGTCGGTGTTGATGAACAGCACGTTGTCGAAATGGTCGACGAACGTCGACTTGCCGACATAGCTGTCGGCGTAGATCCACATATCGGGGTCGGTGATGACCGCCTCGGCGCGGCGTTCGTTCTTGGGCAAGATAAACATATCGTTTCCTCCTAGACAGAAATCTTTGTAATCACACCAATCGCATAGGCGCGACTCATGTTTCGGGAATTCGGTGGCGTTCGCCATCGTGCAAGTGCCTACTGCGAAATCGGAGACTTTCTCAGGGTCATACTCGACGCGGTACAGCTTTGGCCACATGTCTTCCAACGTGGCGGCGAGCCGCTCGCGGAATTGGTAGAGGTCTTCGGTCTTCTTCTGCCTGATCATCGTCTTCGGCACAATCAGGAAGGCCATGTCTTGGATGATCTCACCGGGGTGCGTCTTCTCATAGAAATACTTGTAGACGCTCAGCTGCCCGCTTTCGAGGTACCTGTCGACGTTGTTCGAATACTTGAAATCGAGCATCGTCCACAAACCGTTGCCACGCGGTATGAGCATATCGATGAAACCGACGAAACCGCTGTCGTCCTCAACCTTCACCTCGAACACGGGGTCAGTGTCGTCGTCCAGCATACGCCATGCGAGCGCACGGGCGCGCGAACCGAGTACGCGGATCTTCATGAGCTCGTTGACCATCAAATCGGTCATGACGGGGTACGCGGCCTTATAGTTGGCAATGGCCTCATCGACACCGACCTCGATACACTCGTGCAGCATCGTGCCGATCACGAGCGGGTTCGCCGCATCGCAGTTGAACGGCACTTCGAGGCCGTCGATGTAGTTGAGCTCGAACTTATGCGGGCACTGGGTGAAGGTACCGACCCTCGAATATGAGGTCTTGAACATCGCAGTTTCCTCCTTTCTCCTTCAGGCGTTGTACTAACCGTTTGAACTGGGCGAAATCGTCTGGCCAGACGATGACGGCTATGCCTCCGCTCTCCGTTATCTTCCCACAATGGTAGACCTGCAGCGGCGACGGCTTGCCATTTGGGCCTTTGAGCTCGATGCCGACGAAACGGCCGTTGACACATGCCAAGATGTCCGGTACGCCGGCCCGCGTATTGCGGTTGGCGAAAAACTTGACGTGCCATATGCCTTGGGCATCGAGCCACCGCTTCACGCGGTTCTCGAAGTTCTTTTCACCTGCCAACTAATCACCTCCCATCTCGAACAGCTTTTCCGTATAGTCGCGCCGCATCGCCAACGTGTCGTAGATCTTCTCCTCAACCGTGCCTTTCGATACCAGCTCGTAATACGTACACGGCTTGTCTTGGCCGATACGGTGGATACGCTTCTTCGACTGCTCGAAGAGTGACGAAGCCAACGGCGGCGAGAAATAGACGCATGTGTCGGCCTGCTGCAAGTTCACGCCCATGGCGCCAGACTGGTATTGGATGAGCGCGACCCCGTCACACGTGTCGAAAAACGGTGACAGGTCATGCTTCTTACCGTTGAGCACGCCGTACGGCCTACCCCTCTTCGCCAACTCCGCCGTGAGTCCTTCGAGCTCTACGTCGAAATTGTAGAACACGACGAGGCGTTTACTCGTGCCGTCCAACAGGTCGCCGAACGCCTCGAGTTTAGCGCGCGAATACGCACCCGCCAACTGGCGTTTCGCGGTGAGGTTGCCGAATACGGTGTCGCCGACGAACTCGCGCCCGAACGCACTGATGACGTTGGTCTTGGCGAACTCGCGGTAATACTTACTCATCGGTACGTCGACCTTGATGAAACGCTGATCTGGCAGGTCGATGACGTCGTCGGTCTTGAGGAAATCGCAACCGAGCTCTTTCATCTTGCGTACCAGCCTCTTCTCGTTCTTGTAACCCGTCACTTTCGTAATCGGGAAACCCTCACGCATCGTCGTCTCCGATTCGACGTATTGCCGCCAAAACAGCTTCTCGTCAATATGCCAGCCGAGCATGTGCAATTGCGTCCACAGCCGTTCGTACTTGCCGTCGACAGGTGTGCCGGACAGCAAGATAAGCACGTTCGCCCTGGCTGCCAGCTCCATCGCGGCCTTGGTGCGTTTCGACGATTTATTTTGCAACAGCGAAGACTCGTCGAACATCACTGCGAAGCATCTCAGCTCACGAAGTTCCGGGCGCCTCCACAGCAAATCGTAATTGATCACACCGACTGCATCCCGCGCATAGGCAGTCCGCATGCGCCATTCAAGCGCTTCCATACCATGCGGTTCGGTCAAGTTGATGGTGTCGATGTCGTAGTAATTCGAGAAGTGGGCCATCCAGTCGGCTACTTTCGATTTCTGGCATACGACCAAGGCAAAATGCCAACACCTGTCCGACATCAATTTCTCGGCGCCGGTGAATGTCTTGCCTAGGCCCATGTCGTGGTAAAACGCGCAGCTGTGTTTACCGTCGACACGGTCGAGTGCAGCCTGTTGGTATGCGAACAGGCCCATTACGAGAAGAACATCGACTTGATCTCCTCGCCAGTCAAGCCGTACCGGTCTGCGATAGCCTTGATCTCAGACTGCTTGAACTCGGCACGGCCGTTGATCTTCCACGACAGCGTGGACTCGGTCACGCCAAGCATTCGTGCGAGCTGGCTTTGTGTGTCCCCGAACTCGCGGATAGTTTCAAATAGGCTCTTCATCTTTCACCTCCTTCGATCGGTGGACCTCATTATACTGCGTTTCATTTCGATTTATTCGAGTATTTATGACTTTTTCGAAATACGTGTCAAACTGTCAAACACCTGTCACACTGCTGATTTTGGACCTGTTTGACAGTAAATTGCATCCCTACGTCGCATTTTGCCGTACCTGTCACACTGTCACACTGTTTCTCCCCTATACCTAGATATTTTCAAAGATATATACTATAGGTCTATTAGATATATATAGATAAAAATATCTAATATAGGGGCCCCTTGTTGTTTGACAGTTTGACAGGTGGGGCAAAATACGATGTAGAGATGCAAACACCTGTCACACTGGCCCTTTTAGCGGTGTGACAGGTGATGGACACTGTTTGACAGGTAGTAATTATGTCGCCTCGTGCAGGCTTTTGACTTTGGCGACGATGGCGTCGTATTCCGACGGGTACACGACTTTGATTGCCTCCATGTGCTGGTCGATGACCGCCATGAGCTCCGGCATCGGCACCTCCTGAACCGTGATGTCGTCGACTGAATTGACGACACGCCCAGAGATCTGTGGCACCATACGCGTAGGCATTTGCCGGTATGGCTGTTGGTAGGGTTGGTACGGCTGCTGCATGGGCATGTACGCAGACGCCATCGGTTGGAATTGATTCATGGTTTCCTCCTTACTAAATCAGGGACAGCACAATGCTGTCCCTGGATATTACGGTAACTTAATTGTCTGGCCGGCGTAGATCACGTCCGGGTTTGCGATGCTGTTGATCTATGCCAACACATGGTACGAAGTGCCATACTTGGCGGCAATACCCGACAGGGTGTCACCGGCCTTGACAGTGTATGTGCGCCCAGTAGACGCGCTGCCGCCGTTCACGACTGCCTGCACCTCATTGTAGCGGGCGCCGATAGGTTGATATGCGTTGTAGTTACCGAACATCATGCTTTCTCCAATTATTATCGACGAGTGCCGTCCGAAACATAACACTGGAGACGGTCGAGTGCGTAACCATATATACCGGCATAATCATCGCCACCGTAGGTGGAGCCGTCGTCGCAGACTTCGTCCCAGTAGCCAGCATGGGCAACATCCTGAGAACGATAGTAGACCTGTTTATAGTCACCATTCGGCGTGATGTAATACATCTGCACACCATCAATTGTCTGGCCCCAGATGCCAGCCATGCCATTTACAGAATCGTTGTAATTAGCGGCCTGCACCCAGTCAAGCCAGCCGCTTTCCTTGGTGTGAACACGATAGCGAAGCGTTCCGCTATCCACCCAAGCGATGAGCATGTCGTGAGAGCCGTAAGGCATACCAGCGAAACCATCAGAGTTACTGTCATTAAAATTAGTGACGGCGCTGTTCCATGCAGCGTGACGGTTATGCAGTGCATAATGAATATTGACCGACTTGCCCGTGGACTTCGGAAAACTTGTACGCGTGGCAGAGGTGGAAGGCTGGTACGTGCCTCCATTGCCGTCCGTCGGTGCTATCGGCGCGATATAGCCGCTACCCATATAGGTGGCGACATCGCGCTTGAAATCGCTCCAAGTCTTACCGTACTGACGGAAATAACCGATCGGGTCAGTGTGGTCAGACCCGCCCCAGGTACGTGCAGCTTCATAATGGCTAAGCAGGCGGCTGGTGTCCCAACCATGAGCGCGGAGCGTGTCGCCTGCCCACTTCACAGCCTCGGTCCATTGCTTGGCGAAATCAGTGGCATTTGTGGCGTGTGCCAGCTCGATGCCGATCGTACACCAATTGCCATTGCCGACGTGCCAGCATAGGCGGTTCTGCGGTACGGTATCGTACACTTTAGAGCCGTCTAGCTCCATGACATCATGCACTGCGTAGGTATCGTCACGCGACCACAAAAGCACGTGATTCCACGCACTCGCGCCCGGGTTAGCCGTCTCGTGGATCACGAGGTACTGCGGTGACAGCGACCCGTGTCCATTGCTGACGTAATTAGTGATACGCTCGTAGGCATAACTCGTCGTCGGTACTGCGAGTGCAAGCGCGATAGCGACCGTACTTGCACCTAATGCCAATCGTCGAGCAAGGTGAGGCTTAGATGGATATCTGGCAACGCGCATATTTGCCTTGATACCCAAATTACTCACCCTTTCCAATAGTATTACTGTTGTTACTCATTCGAAGCCTTCGCGGTGGCGTGTGATACGCCGATGAGTGAACCTACGAGTGTGCCGGTCGCAGTGATGACGGTTACGGCAATACCGGTAGACTCCCACCCGCAAGCAGTGCCGACAGTACCGACAAATGTCGCAACTGCCGGAAGTGCGATGAGGCCTGCCCACTTGAGAACATCATATGCCTTATCGGGGATGATGTATTGCATAATTACTCCTTATTCCTGATGCGCTTCCATGATCTCATTATACATATGTGTACCCGGCCCGTTGAGACCAAGTTCGTCATGGTAATGATGGTAAATATCGTCAACTTGTTGCTTATCGGCCGCAGAACATGGGTGGCCTTCTACAACAAATCGCCGATGTAGATCTTCGAGCCGATAAAACAGTAGCTCACCGAGCATAGCACGATTTTGCACGCGTTCTTCGTGTTCACGACGCGATATGTTACACAATCGCGCAGTATTTGTTTTGACAGTGTTTAACAACCAGCCGATTATCGTACCCATAATTGTAGTCACGATAGTAGTTAGTATATATTTAAACATTAAATACCTCTTAAACGAGAACGATGACTGTGCTGCCCCTTGCGAAGCCCACGACCGCGTTGCCAAAGACCTTGGACTCAATTAACATGGATTACTCGTTGGGCTCAAGGTTAGTCGGCGGCGTGTAGATCCAGGTGACGGTGCCGTTGAGCCCGTTAACGCTCGAATCGGTGGTCATACCGGCATAGACGTACATATGCGGGTCGTCGGCGTCTTTGCCGGGAATCCAAACCTGCCCGACGTTGTTACTTTGTCTATGCACGAGTGGGTTATAAAAATTGAACTCTGGCCTGAATCCATGTGGGATAACATCTGGTATCTTCCACGGTTTCCCTACGCCAATACCACAGACATCAGTGAACGTTAACGTCGCTATACCGCCTCTGGCGTATAACGCTATCTTACCGAATTTCTCGTCAAAGTATATCCAGTCGAACACTTCCTGAAATACTGATTCTCCGAGAGACTTGAGTGAGGCCATGGGGTCGAAGAGCCTCACGGGCGTGCCGACGCTGATACCGTTCAACGGGATGCGCCAGAGCTTCAAGTCGTTCGAGGTCGTCGCGGGGTCTACAGCAGTCCCCGTGCTGGGCGTGCCCTTGACGACGATGGGCGTGATACTCTCGATGCCGGCACTGGTCTTCGCGTAGCGGGCCACGACCAGGTCGTTACGCTTCTGGCCCTGCGTACCAGACTGGACCGTCAGCGAGGTTGCCGCCTGGTTCCAAAAACGCTTGCCGCCTACCATGCCGACGCCGGTGCCGAGTGTCGCGCTGTTCGCGCTCGCCATCGTGAGCTTAAAATCGTCGCCGTACTTCAACACGCAATCGGCCTTGCCGATAGTCGCGATATTCAATGCCGACAGGTCGTCTGAGCTGATGTGCTTGGTCCCCGTCATGCCATCCACGATTTCAAATGCCATGGTACTACTCCTTCGCGTTGCTCATGAACTGCTGGAACTCGCCGTCGTGCTTGGCTGCGAGCTTCTTGTACTCGTCCGTACACCCCTTGCACAGCAGGCGCGTGGCCCTGCTGCCGTACTGGTCGAAGCGCTCGACCTCGCGCCAGTCCCCAGCTGCAGCTGCACCTTGCTGGAGATATGCGTCCGCGCCGCATCGGTCGCAGGTGTAGTGGGTGAAATTCTCTGTCTTTGCCATATTTGTCTCCTTTAACTCGTCCTGAGCCACGTGTAAGGCCCGAGGCTAGGTACACGTACCCACGTGCCACTGATGTTGTTAGGGTTGAACGAGCCATCTGTCTCGACATATTCGCCGACGCGGTGGGCCATGATCCACGTCGTGTTCGAGTCGAGGGTATCGAGGATGTGCTGCCACGCTGTCCACGAAGAGTCTGACCCGCCGCGCCGCCACCATATGTCTGCGCCGCTCATAGCGACCTGCTTCGGGTACCCGCCGGCATTGCCGCTCCATTGCACGAAGGTGACGAGGGTCGCGAAGGTTTCACCGCTTGAAATCCCAACGGCCTTCGCAGCCTTGAATTCGACCACCGTCTCGTGTGGATGGTTCTTCATATACCAGCTCGGCGGCTGGTTGTCGTTCCTCGTGTCCTTGATCTCGCCGCCGCTTGGTCCCTGCGGGCCCATCGGCCCTTGCGGGCCTGTCGGGCCTTTAGGCCCCTGGATGCCCTGAGGCCCCTGCGAACCCGCTGGGCCAGTGGGGCCTGTCGGCCCCTGCTTTCCCGTCGGTCCTTGCGGGCCGGTGGCGCCGGTCTCGCCTTTCGGCCCTTGCGGGCCTGTCGCGCCAGTAGCCCCGCGCGCTCCAGTTGCGCCCTGCGGGCCGGTGGCGCCGGTCTCGCCTTTCGGGCCCTTGATGTTGCCTACAAGGTATCTTGTCATGATCACTCACCAATCTCGTAGTAGAGCTCACCCGTGGTCTGATTATACGATAGTGGCGGTGCTGCCGCACCGTCCGCCACGTGCGACCAGAGGTTACCATCGGAATCGACTGTCAACGAGAAGAACCCCGACAACGGGGTCGTGATGCCGGAATCACCACGGTCACCCTTCTCACCCTTCTGGCCCTGTATGCCCTGCGGGCCGCGCTCGCCCTGCTCACCTTTGACGCCCTGCGGGCCCACGGGACCGGTCGCACCCTTCATGCCGGTCGCGCCCGTGGCACCCGTCGCACCTTGAATACCTTGAGGGCCTGTAGCCCCTGTGGCTCCCTTGGGGCCTTGCGGGCCGGCGGCGCCGGCTATACCTGTCGCACCGATCGGGCCTTGCGCGCCCATCGGGCCTTGCGCACCCTTCACGCCGGTTGCGCCACTCATGTCTGCGATGAGCGAATAGCCATCGGATGTCTTCACATACAACTCGGCATTGTGCGGGTCCTCGACGTTCGAACTGATTACAACGAAACCGCCGACCTTCACACCGTCGACCTTCCATCCCGCCTGCATTGCGCCGTAGCTGGCGTATACCTTCGAGATGGAAAAACCCTCGCCTGTGTCGCCCTTAGGGCCTTGGACACCTTGGACACCTTGCAGACCACGCGGGCCGGTCTCGCCTTGGATACCCTGTGGGCCTTGCTTTCCCTGCACACCCTGCGGGCCTTGCTCACCGGTTTCGCCCTTCGGGCCCTGCGGTCCAGTAGTACCTTTAGGGCCTTGTGGTCCGGTAGGTCCCTGCGGCCCGGTATCACCGGTGTCGCCCTTGATTCCCTGTGGGCCTTGGGGGCCAGTAGCCCCGCGTTCGCCCTTAGGTCCCTGGATGCCGGTCGCACCGCGCGGGATACCGAGCGAGAGCGTCTTGACGAGCCCCTCGCCAGATAGCGACGCGGTGGCGTCCGCACCCTCTGCGAGCGTAGATACCTTACCAATAGCGATATCAGCCTGCGCCCACGTCTGGAGTGAGTTCGAGGCGTCTGTTACGGCCTTGTCGGCCTTGGCCTCAACGGCCTTGAGCGATTCCGCATCGACTTCCGCGCTAAATGTGTAGTTCTCGAGCTTCAGGCCCTTTCCGGCGAGGTAAGCGTGGCCTCCACCACCACCTTCGGCAATCGCGCTGGATGAGTTCTTCGTCGTGGTCTCGCTGCCGACCTCGTACTTATATGTCGCCACACCATGCGAGACCTGTACGATCTTCTTCACCACGGTCGCGCTGACGATCTTGCCATGCACATTGTCGCGCGCCGAGATGATGTCACCGACATCGACGTCGATGTCGTCATGCGCATCGACCTCGACACTGCCCTCGGTCTGGTACCCCTGGAGCTTCTTCTTGCCCTCTTCCTCGAGCTTCGCCTCATCGGCGTTGCTGTAGTCGTAAAGCGCGCATATTTCGTCGACACCGAAGAGGCTTTGGGTGTGGCTGACGTTGCCTGCCGCGTCTGCGTAGAAATGGACCACGGCGCGATTTTCCAATTCGCCGGTGCCGGCGCAAACGAGGTGGTTGACACATCTGTGGACTGTAGTCAGCGTGAAATCGAGTAGATCAGAGTCGACTTTGTCTGCATAGTCGACGACCGGCGGCAGCGAAAGCTCGACCTTTCCACCGAGGCGGCGCATCGATACCTTGCGGCCGTTCGCCTCCGCCAAGGCCTTCAACCCACTGTAGCCGTCTGCGAATCGCTCGAAAGTATAGCTCACAGTACTGTCGTCCGAGGCGGCTGAAAAAAAACTAGAAAGCCCCATGCGCCCGATGAGAGATGTGAGCACCGTGCTGGCTTTTCCGCTCACAGAAAGGTAGCTGCTACCGGAATCAGGGAGCAGGCGCTTACCTGCTAAGATCCCGTGCCAGGTGCGACCCTTGCACAGGATCGACCCCGTGGCCTCCCTGCCGGCATCGTAACTCGCTTGGTCGATAACGCCGCCGTACTCAGTGCCGTCGACGAATATAAGTTGACCCTCGGCAGGTGCCTCATCTACACGCACCTCAAGTTTCAACGCGTTCTCATCGCTGCCGAACGCAAGGTCAAGCTCGAAGTCCTCAATTTCTCGGATATCGCCAATCGTTGGATCATGCACTACTAGGACCATGACGGCTCGCCCTCTTCCTCATATAAAGTCAGATCGAAGCCGAAACTGTTATCCCATGAGATTTCAGACGTGCCTGCGGGTACACGCTCGAAGATATATTCGCCAGACCCCGCGCCGCTGCCTCGGTGTGCCTTGCTGAATGCATCCATCGCGGTGCCGTCTGCTGCGACAACGGTGACGGTGCGCCGCAACGGGTCGACATCCATATATCCACCATTTGGAACGGTCACGTCGACCTGGTACAGGTTGCCGGCCAGGCGCACGGAGGGGTTGACCACAGGCCCGTACACGACGAACTTCGCGGGACTGCCCGAGTAGCCTGGGTTGATGGCATATTGCCGCGGTAGGGTCACGCCTAGGTCGTACGGCAAATCATGTGGCAAGTCGAGAAACTCATAATCTGCCGAACCCTGCACGGGTACGAACGCCGTCGTAGTCCCCCTGCGCCACACACCATCGAGCAAAACTAAAGTGAGCTTGGACGCGAAGAAATCGTCACCGATGCCGTCCACACCCGAGGCCACCACGAAACAGCGCTGGAACCAGTCATTGACACAGATAGTGCCTGGTGTACCCTTCTGCATGTCTGTGTCGGCGCATCGGCGGAACGCGTCCGCCTGCGCCATATCTGCGAAAAACGCCTTGAATGAGACCTCGCGGGCACCGCGCGAGGCCGTAGCCAAAGCATGGTGCCCGATCTTGTAATCCCATTCGCGGCTGAATAGGTCGTTTGGCTTGCCGACGTAAATGCCGGAATTGAACTGGATGACGGCACCTGTGCTAGACTCATATACGATATCAAGCATATGCGACTGCCTTTCTCGCCTTGCGCCCGAATTCCGATTCGCCCATGACAGGCGTAAACGTTGCAATGATGGCCGGCAAGTTTTCTGCCAGCCAGCTGATAACAGCCGATTCACCGCCGGTCACATTGCCGACGCCGGGCACGGCGATATCTTGTGCCGTTGAAATCATACCGCGCATCGCGTTGTCTGTAGACTGCAACAGCAAGTCAGCATCATCGTCGACACCGAGTGCAGCACCCTGCATCGTATACTGGCCGATCTTGCGGAACACACGCGACGGCGATGCGATGCCGAGTAAGTTCTTGGCAGTGCCGATGGCGTCGTCGACTGCACCTTTAACGCTGTCGATCAAACTGCCTGCGGCACTCGTAACGCCGTTTACCATACCTTGAATAATGTCAGAACCGATCGATGTCACCTGACCGGGTATAGACGCGAGGCCGTCGATGATGTTGCTTGCGAACTGCGACGCCGCGCTCGTGGCATTGCTTGCGAACTGCGACACCCAGCCGGCGACGGTCGAGATGACGCCGGCGAGCCATGACGCTATGTTGCCGGGCAGCGCCGATATAAACCCAGCGATTCCAGAGATAAATCGCGAACCGGCGTTTACTGCGTTCGCAGCCATGTTGGCGACCCATGAGGTTACGTTCGCGATGACAGATGCCAGGAATGCTGCGATGTTGCCGGGCAGCTGCGCGAACCATTGCACCAATGCATTGATCGCATTAGGCATGTCAGTCGTGAAAAACTGCACGACGCCAGTCACGAAACCACTGATGCCCTCATATAGCTGCTGGAAACCGGTGATGACGAACGCGACGACCTCAACAATGGCCGAGAACACCTGGATAGCCGTACTGATCGCCGCCGCCAATGCAGTACCGATGAGGTCCGCGATGAACGTAAGCAGCGGCTGTGCATTCTCGATGGCACTGAAGAAATCTTCGAAAGCCGGTGACAGCGTTTCGATCGCAGGGAGCACGAGGGTGTTGACGTTATCGCTGAAAGTCGTCACGCCGGAGCCGATCGCACTGAACACGCTATCTGCGGCATCTGCCGCCGGCTTCAAGTTGTCGTCGAATACGCCTGCTAACTTACCGAAGACTGTATCGGCACCCGTAAATGCATCCTGTAGCGGCCCTTGTACAGATTCAGGCAGTACGGCGGTAAGTGTCGTGCTGAGGTATTGGCCGACACCCGGTGCATAGCCGGCAATCGTCTGGCCGAGGGTTTCCATGATTTGGCCGACACTCGGGATGATGTTCTCGCCTGCGGTGACGACGGACCCGACGAGTTGGTCCGTCAGGCCTTCCATGTCGGCGTCTTCATCGCCGAGGCCTGCGAGCCAGTTGTCCCATGCGGCCTTCGCCATATTGACGGAGCCTTCGATGGTAGTTGCCGCCTCTTCCGCCGTCGTACCGGTGATGCCCATCTCGTCCTGCACGATGTGGATGGCCTCGACGATGTCGGAATACGAGTCGACCGAGAAATCGCGCATTTTGCCCTGTGCTGCCGAGAACTGCTCGGCGTCTGAGAGCAGACGCTCCAACTCTGATTTAGTGCCACCGTAGCCGAGTTTCAGGCTGTCGAGCATCTCGTAGTTGCCGCGCGAGAGCGACATATATGCTTCTTGCACTGTCTCGAGCGACGTGCCCATCTTGTTGGCGTTGTCGCTCATGTCCGTGATGGCGGTGTTGGCCATGTCGGCTGCGGCCTCGGTGTTACCGCCGAGTGAGTTGATCAGCGCCGCCGCGAAGCTCGTCGAGATCTCCATATAACGGTTGGCTGACACGCCGGCCGTCTGGTAGGCATTTGCCGCGTACTGCTGCATTTTGCCGGACGATGCTTTGAACAGGGTGTCGATGCCGCCGACCAACTGCTCGTAATTCGAATATGCGTCGAGGGCAGTCTTACCGATTGCGATCGTCGCAGTACCGACTGCCGCCGCGGCCGCAACGCCGGCTTTAGCGGCGGCACCCAGTTTGTTCTTAATGCCGTCGCCGATCTTGTCGACCTCGCCGGATGCCTGGTCGTCGCATGTGATCTTGACGGCGAGGTCGAGCAGATTCATACGACCACCAATCCCGCCCTTTTCGTGACGTCCGCCACTACGGCGGCGGCGTCGATGTCTTCATATACCTTGGGCCGAACTTGGTCGTACCATCGGCGACCGATAAACTTCTGCTGGCCCATGAGGTACAGGGAGTCGGTGACGTATACCTTAAACGCCATCTCATCCCGTTCTTTCCTATAGCGGGCCAGTGTGAACTTGACGAATGCGTCGGCCCTTAGAGGACCTCGAAACTCCCCGAGGCAGAGCCAGGCGCATCTGCGCCCTTCTTTGTCTCCTGCGATGATAAAAAATCGAGGAACGCATTGTCAGTCACGAGTTCCATGACATCTGTGAACAGCTTGGGGAAATCGAGCGACGCCTCATACTGCTCTGGCGTCACGCCCTCGATCGCCGCCATGATGGCGATGATGTCGGCCTTATGGCCCTTGAGCAGAACGGGCAAGCCCTTGCACATGCGCTTCGCGAAGAAGTCGCGCGCCTCCATACCGTCGGGCACGGCTTCGCGCTTGAACATTGCGGCGACGTCCTTGTCCTGCACCATATTTGCGATGGGGTCGATGATGTCGGCGATGACGTCGAGGACGCGGTCACCCTTGATATCACTGAGTTTCATTTACTTCCTCCTTCGAATTGACGCCTAGGCGTCGGCAGAACCTGCCTTGATGTAGATCTCAAACGGCACGGTGTCGATATTCTCGATGCTGTAATGCCCAGTGTACTCGAATTCAAACGTACCCTTCGCCTTGTCACCGGACTGGATCTTGAAACCACCAGTCGACAATGCACCGATGAGCTTGATTGCGATGAAACCGGCCTTGCCGGCAGACGCGCCGTCTTCGTTGATGTCGGAGTAATCGCCGACCCACCAAATATCTTTGAAATCTTTGGCGTCGACCGAATTGCGGGGCACGACTTTGGCCGCATTGCCACTGTCGATAGTGGCAGCACCGACGACGGACTTCGCAATATTCGTATCCATGGTGACGAATGAGCCGGACATCTTGGCGTCCCAGTATTCGAGTCGTTTGAGCTCTTTCGTGTTCTTAGGGCAGTTGTCGATGTCCTCGCCGAAGTCAGTGAACGACGGGGTTGCCTCGAACGACACGCCGCCGCTTGTCGCACCGATGATGTCGGCGGCAGTGAACGCGGCAGTTGCCGGGTCGAACTCAGTAGTGAGGATACCCGCACCGAGCTGGAGCTTCTTGAACGTGTTCGTAGGGATCTGCGTGAACTTAGCCATTTAACTTGTCCTCTCAAAATGAGGTGATAAACTCTGCCGTCAAATTGATATGGCGGCGCTTGATCTTATCGTCTGCCGTGTCACCCATGCTCTGGCAGAACGGCGAACCTTTTTTGAGTACGATTCCGCCGCCGTCGCATGGGACACACTTACAGCCGACGAGTGCCTTCGAGACGTCACGGGCTTTCGCGTTCGGCTCGGCCTCAGAGTCACCACGGCACCAGATGTCCATCGTCAACGCGACCTCGCCGCCCCAGAAATCATCGACCGACAACTCGTACGTGATGTACGGGGGCGTCGCGTCGTCTGGTACGGAAGTCGCTGCATACGCAGGGACATCGAAGCCGGCCATGAAATCGTAGATCGCAGCTGCCGGTGTCACGATAGGCTCCATTCCTCGGCGCTCACCTGCTCGAACTGGAACGATGCCGTGGCCGGTGTACGCTTGTCGTCGCCGTTAGACGTGACACGGAACACCTGCCCGTCCGACTTGCGCTTGAACACATCGTGGAACTCGAGCGCTGCGTTTACCGACGCGGTGACGGTGTACGTGTTCGTGAGGCCGTCCTTCTCGGCGATTCGCGCCTCGAGGCCCGTGTCCTTCACGATAGCCGCTTCGAACTCAGCGCCTTCCTGCCAGGCAGTCGTGAAACCGCCTTCGCCGTCAGACACCTCGGCTTTGTTCATCACGACGCAAGGCCCTTTGAAAGCATCGATCAAACTCATGGCAACTTCCTCCAACGGTTGAGGCGTCGGCGAAATGCATCTTGCCATCGCACAGGCATGCCGTCGGAAGCGGTGGCCTTCGTGTACGAATACCCGCCGAACGACTCAGAAGTATATACTGAATCGGGGTTGGCTTTACGCCACGCCTCGATTTCAACGGCGATGTCTGCTACTGCCTTCGGCACCGCCAACGCCCACACCTCACCGTCGAATACCTCGTCAGTGAGGTCTGATGTCGGGTACTGGTGCAGGCCGTCGTTGAAAACACTGCCGACGATGCGGTAATACTGGCCCCGCTTGACGAAACCATGCGGGAGGGTGAGCTCGCCGTCCATGACGGTGAGCTCACCTGCGAGGTAATCGCATTCGAACCAGTTGTGGATCTCTGCGAGCAACTCCTCCAGCATATCGACTCCTTAGGAAGTCTTCGGCGCGGTGATGATGCCCTTCATGTGGCCGGCCTTCAACGTGTTCTTGAGGGCGACGCCCGCGACGAGCTCTACCTCGCCCTTCTTGACTGCACCCGGGAGGGTGAGGTCGGGCATGTAGGACGTGATGACCTTGGTGCCCGTCGGGGAGATGCCATGGAAGGCGTCGAGGCCGAACTTGACGGCGTAGATGTCAGAGGTACCGAAAGCGCTGGCACCGGCCGCGGTGTCGGCGACGATGTCGACGGTCTTGGTGCCGTCGTAGAACTCGCCGGCGTCCATAAGCTCGATGCCGTTATACGTCTCGACGACATGGCCGAAATCATCCTTCGTGGACTCGTAATAACCGGCGCGGCGTGCGATGCCACGGAGCTTGGAGAGCATCTTGCGGTTCATGAGCAGCATGTCGGGCATGCCGTCGATGCCGGAGATGAACTCATCAAGCTCATCGAGGAACTGATTGTAATTAGCGTCCACATTCGCGCTGGTAGACAGGTCCGCGGTGGCGGTGTACTCGGTGGAAGAACCGGAGAGCAGCTTGTTGAGGCCGTCAAAAGTGCCGGTAGTCTTACCGGGTGCAGCAGTACCGGCCGTGGTACCGTTGATCACGCAATGCGTGAAGAAATTGGCAGTGGCCTTGATCTTCTCGTCGGCCTGGAACACGAGCTCATCGATGGCGCCGGAAGTGTCCTGGATGACACGGTCGACCTCGAACGCACCACCCATGATGATGGCCTGCGTGGTCTTCTTCTCACGCTTGGCCTCGTTGGCGGTGTACTCGGAGTTGATCGCACGGACGGCGGCAGTGGAAGGCGTCTTCAGCTGCGTGTAGCCGTAGACGAGCGTGGAGCCGCCGGTGCCGGGGGAGATGGCGTTGTCGAAAGTGAGGCGGTCGAGGAGCAGGGAGGATCGACGGAACATGTCGACGATCTGCTGGTCGACTTTGTCGGCCATGCCGACCTTGGCCTCTGCGAGGGTGATAGGCATAATTGCCTCCTTTAATCAGTGTTCTGCTCGGTGTACTTCTGTCGCAGGGCTTCACCCAGCGACTTCGGTTCTGCCGCGCCGTCGCCTGCGCCAGCAGGGGGCGTATCGACGCCGGCGGGCTTCTTATTCGTGGTCGGGATGAAATCGGACCACTCGCCTTTGACCTTCTCCGTGACCTTGCCGGCGTCCTTGATGGCGCCGTCTTCGACCACGATTTCGGACAAGTCGGCGACACGCATCACGGCATCCATGCGCTTGGGGTCGACACCCGCATCGGCGAGCAGCTTGCGGTACAGCGATTTCTTCTCACGGTCGGCGGCAGCCTTCGCGGTATCTGCCTTGAACGCCTCGAAATCGGCATGTTCCTTCTCGAACTTCTCTTTGAAACCGTCTGCCGGCTTGGCTTTGAGCTCCTCGAGCTCTGCCTCGGCCTTCTTCAGTCGGTCCGCTGCATCCTTGAGCCCATCGCGCTCGTCCTTTAGCGCGTTGACGGTCTCAGTGTGTGCGTCGATGATCTGGTCGATCTTCTCGTCTTCGATCCCCATGGATCGGAGGAGTTTGCGGGTAAGTGCCATGGTGTTCGCTCCATTCCTTCGGACTCTGGGGCGCGTGCTTCGACCCCATACTGTGTAGCGCATTGCTTCGCGCATTTAACATAAATAATACCAGGTCAACTGCTGCCACCTAGTGCCTTTTTCAGCACTTGGCGATATTGTGCACCATGCCCGGAAGCCGCAGGCCTCAGGAACGGCTGCGCCTTCTGGCGCGAAGTACCGAGTTCGACGTACGGCGCGTATTCGACATTGGTACCGATGTACACTGCGTTATCGCCGGCATCCACCTCGTGTGTGATCGACCCGCGCAGGTTACCGGTATCGACCGGGCATTTCTTGGCCGCATAGTTCTCAGCCAAAAGCCCGATCTTCTCGAGCGCGACGCCGATGGCCGAATCGATGCCGTCTACTGCCTGCCCGGTGTTGTCTTGCTTTACCGTGACGCCGTCGGCCATGTCATACTTCCTTTTTGACGTAAAACGGGCAGTCGGCGCCGTTGAAATAGACGGTCGCAGGCTTCTGGTGCCCTGACTCGCGTGTGTATACGAGGCAGTACGCCTTACCCGGCTTGTCCGCCCACGGTGCCTTGCCGTGGGCGTTTGCGCATGTGTTGCACCGCGTGTGCTTCACCTCGACGCCGCCCAAGATCTCACCTGTGTGATCTGCCATTACTTCTCGGCCTCCTCGAACTTGTCATAACCCATTTCCGGGTGCAGCTCCATGTCAACATAGTACGCATCGCGGTCGTAATCGTAACGCACGCCTGTGATGGTGTAACTGCCGCCACGCTGGAGGATCATCTCGAACTCATCACCGAACATGGCGGTTCCCTCTTTGCCATCCCATGCCTTACCATTGTATTTCGATTTATTATAATGCGAAAACGGTTCGGCGTACATCATCTCCGAGCCGGCGGGAACGTAGATGTTCATCTTGACATCGGCATCACGGTAAAAACTGCCGTAGAGGGGTGATGTCGACACAAACGCCATGTTGCGGCCAGACACACCGATATAGTCGTCGCCCTTGCCTGCGGCAATCTTATCGAGGTCCTCGCCGGTCAGATTGAACACGTTCATGAGCTCTCCGACGCCCGCGCCACGCGTTACCCACATATCATGGTCATATGACGACTTCTCGAGCAGTGATGTGAGGGTCTTGATCCTCGACTTGCCGCCTTGGTCGTCGAGGTCGACCTTTTTCGGCCCGACGTACTTCTGCGAGTAACCATCGCGCATGAAACCGCTTAACGGCTCGTTGAAACGCCTGTAGGCATTCGTCGTGTACGCGTATGCGGTAGAACGTTCGGCTTCAGTGGCGGCGTTCCATGTCTCACCGGTACTCGCGCGAAGCCTTTGATCCCACTCGCAGTCCTCCATATTCTGCCAGGCGTCAGCCTTCCGCTTGTCAGAATACGGCAAGTCCGCCACGAGCCCTTGCTCCTGCATTTGGGCACCGATAGCCTCCTCCTGCAGCGCCAGGGACGCGTCTGTCGCTTCAAGGTCGGCCTTCTCTGCAGGATCGGCCGCCTTCTCGATCTCCTTCGCGAGTGCCGCCCGGGTGTCTGCGATCTCCTGCCTACGTATAGACAGGTCCTTTACCTTGGCGCCGGCACTGCCAGCCGCCAAATGCTCGGTTTTCCACTCCTCATAACTCATCTCGCCGAGCTTGTTTGCCCGCTCGACCCCGTCATACTCCACATCGCCGATAACGGGCACGAGCGTGCAGCGGCAGTTGTAGACCTCAGACGCAGGGCCGTCAGGGTCACCTGGGTACTTCAGCCCGTTGCTGAACTCGGCATCGAGCTTGACCACTTCGCCGTCGAGGTGGCGGTGGCTGCCGCGCGTACGCGGGTCGAGCGCCGCCAGCCATTGCTTTTCGACATCGATACCCATACCGGCGGCGCGCTCATACCCCTTGAGCTTGCCGAGCGAGTGCGCGCTCGTCATGGCAGTGCGTGCCGCCTTCATCGCGGCACGCTGGTCCATGGCGGCGATACCGGCGATCGAGGCGGCGAGCTGCGGGATCGTCTGCCCCTGCAGCACTGCCTGCGTCACCGCAGACGTGACGTGGCGGCTGTTCCATGCCGTATCTTTCGCCTTATCGAATGCCGCCTGCGGTAGCAGGTCGGGCTCGTTCGCGACGAGCCCCATGACTGTGTCCTTGTTGTACAGCGTGAACGACGTGTTCGCCTTGGCGCCGTGCTCGATCTCATACGTCGCGAAGTTCATGCCTTCCGCATACACGCCTGCCGGCATTTGGTTGACATAGGCCATCGCCACCTTGTCGGCAGCGGTGAGGTCCTGCGTCAACGCCTCCTTGAGTGCCTTGAGCCGGTCGTTGTGCAATGCCTGGTCCTTACGCCAAGCCTTGTATGCCTTCGCGTCCTTCTTGCCGGCGGCGACATCGGCTTGCCATTTGGCATCTTCGGCCGCGAACCCCTTGAGCGAAGACTCGATGCGGGAGGCCATGCCGTCGATCGCATCGGCATAGGTGAGCTGCAGTTTCCCCTGCAGCTCCCGTGCCTGCTTCTCGAGCAATTTAGCCTGGCTGTCCCCCTGCGGCTTCGCCGCCTTCGCCGCGAGCTCCTTACCGGCCTTGCCGGCACCGTCTTTCGACTTGTAGCCGTTCTTGAAAGTGCCGTCGGGCATCAGATAGCCGTAAGTGCCGTCCGTGAATGTGTTGACGGTATAGCCGCCCTTGTCTTCACTCTTCAGGACCTGCGGGCCCATCGGCCCTGCGGCCTCCTCGGGCACTAGCTCGTACCCGCCGGACTCCAAGGCGAGTTTGATCGCTGTCTCTTTCGTCGGGAATGACGACGGTGCCATATAGCCGGCACTCGTCACATATTTCCACCCCGACCCATCCTGGATGAGGGGGATCTCGTCAATTGAATGGATCTTCACGGTAGGACCGCCTTAAACACTAAAGCATGCCGTCATCGTCATCGTCGCCGTCGCCATCGCCTTCATCGCCAGTGGGTGCAGCGGCATTCACCAGCGTGCCCATACGCTCCTCGTTTTCGGCATCGAGGCGTTCCTTGATCGCAGGCACCTCATTGGGCGAGATGTTCGGCAGCTTGCGCAAGATCGTCTCATGGTCAAGGTACTGCGCCTCGCCCATGACCATGTCGACCTGCTCTTTCTGGTTGCTGACACGCGTACGCTTGAACACGGGCGCATCCTCGATGCCCATGAGTGCGAGCAGCTGCTGCACGAACTCAGAGACTTGGTATTCGAAATCGCTCGCCTCCTCATCCATAGGCTGGTACGCCGCATCGATGTGGTCATTTGTCGCGCCTGCGGCCACAGTGTGGACGTCCAGCGCGCCGAAGTCCTCGTAGATGCCGTCGCGGATCGACTGCAGGTACGCCTGGCGTGCGGCGTACGGGATCTCCTGGGTATACGCCTGGGCGTTGCCGCCGTCGTCGGAATCGACGACGGCGACGTGGTTGATCTTCAGGCGGTCGAGGAACTTCTGCAGGTCATTGTCGTTCATGCCGCCCGCGTTCGACACGAGCCAGTAGATCTGCGCGCAGTCGGTGAGGTCGTTCGCGAAGCCGCTGCGGATGAGGTCGTAGCTGTCGATCGCCTGGCGCATACCCACGAGTGTCGACTGGTGGAGCTTCGAGCCCCACATGGGCACAACGGGCAACGCCGAGTAGTTCTCGCCGCCGATAACCTGCTCGACGCCGTCTGCAGGCGTATAGCTCGTCTCCTCGATGTAAGGCCGCTTCTCATCGACAGCCTCGAGGCGCTCGCCCGTGGAGCCGTTCGCGTCTTGGTGGCTCTGGTAGCGGGTGTAGCCGTCGGCCTCATAGAGCACGACCTGCATCGGGCGTGACTGGTCGATACGCCAGAAACGGATACCCGCCTTGAGTGTGCCGTCGTATTCGTCCCAGAGCGGTACGAACTCGGTCAGCGGGAAGACGAACATGCGGTCGAGGTTCCAAAAGCCGAAGCACACGCCGTGGATGAGCGCATCGTATGCGAGCGTTTGCAGGTCGTGGTCGAAATGCTTGCCGAGCTTCTCCTTTGTCTCGTCTTTCTTGCCCACCTCGTCGGCATCGATGAACGATATGCCCTGCCCCAGTGAATACATATTGCGCTGGGTGTTCAGGCGGTGGAAGAAATTGCTCGCGATCTTGTTGTTGCTCGCGGTGAAGTCGACGAGCTTGGACCCGGTGATGTCGAACATCTTCTGCACGTACCTGTTGACCGTCACGTTCTCTTGGCGGTCGTATGCGTCGGCCATGAGTGCCGTGCGGTACGCCTTGCCCGACTTATGCCGCTCGATCGCCTCCAGTACGAAACCCCCGCGGTTGGCGTCGCCGGCCTCCACGAAATCCTGGTACGTGAGCATGCGCGACTTGTCGTCGCGTACCTCGTCCCATCTCATAATGCGAACCTCCTAGGCCCCTCGTCTGCGCCGCCTGCAAATGGCGACGCGTATACCATATCCCTCGGCTTGTACACCCGTTTCGTCCTCACGAAATACCTCAGTGCATCCATGCCGTGGTCGTCGACCTTGACCGGCTTGTCCCGGTCTGCCTTATCATCCCACACATAGCCGCAGAACTCACGCGCCAATTCGGTGAGGGTGTCGCCGACCTTGACCAACCCGAGCTGCATCGCGCTCGCGGTGTCGCGCACGCCGTCTGCGATGTCGTTGTCGGCCTTCCTGACTTTGAAACCCCCGCGTTTACGCAGCTGCGCGATGAACGACGACGCACTGGGGTCGACGATGACCTCGACCTCCGCGTCCTCAGGCGCGTCATGCGTGAACACGACCAAGTCGTCCACATAATCGGGGTCTGTCTTCTGCCTGCCTTCCTCGCGGCCCGAGTAGCGGTACTCGTCGACGGCATGCCAGATGCCGGCGGGATCGAGCAGCCACTTGATCGCATGGAACGGGTTCTGCGTGCCGTAGTCGATGCTCACGCAGTAGCCGCGAACGCCTTGCGGCGACCATGTCGGCTCCTGTGCATCCTTCCAGTTAGGGTACACGAGGCCCTCGGCCTTCGCCCACAGGCCCCTGATGTACCGGTCGTAGTACACAGTGCCGCGGTACTCCGCCTTGAGGCCCTCGACATAGGGCTTCGGCAGGAACGGGTTGTCGTCGATCGTGTACCTCTGCACGAACATATCGATACCCGGGTCGGCCTCGCCCTTGTCGATGAACTGCTTGAGCCAATGCGTCGGCCCTGCGGGGTTGCATGCGCCGTGGCATTCGCTGTACGGCAGGGAGAGTCGGCTCTTGAGCATCTCGAACACATCGGGGTGGATGTCGCAGATCTCGTCGCAGTAGGCGAACTTGACCTCCGCGCCCCGGAGCTTCGATACCTGGCCGGCGTTCTCGGCACCGATGCAGTACACCCGCTCGCCGAATACCTCGCACCAGTTGCGGGCGTTGATGTCCCCGACGAACTTGTCGCCCCACATGTCCCGCATCGGCGTCAAGACGTTGCGCTCGATGTTCTCCTTGGTCGCGCCCAAGATCAACGCCAGGCCCTTCTTGCCACGCAGCTTGATCAATCGGTCCGGGATCGTGTACTGCACTGCCAGGTGGCTCTTGCCCGAACGCACGGCGCCCGTGGCGAGGTTCCACCTGTGGTGCGCCTCGCGTACGTACTCCGCCTGTTTAGGCGTCAGCCTTATCTCCATCGGCCGCCTCCTCGATCTGCACGAGCACGTTCTTGACGTCGATGATGTCGCCGTCGTCTGCGGGCAGCTGCGGCTGCATCGAGCGCCAGGCGTCGCCGCGGCGGTTGAACAGCCACATGGCGATGGCCTTCACGTCTGCCGGCACGTGCTTCTTGACCTTCTTGGTCAACACCTCCATGCCGGTGTCGGGGTCGCGTGTCCACACTTCCTCGAAATAATCGTAGCCGAGCGCACGCCTGAGGAGCGCGCCTTCCACCTGGCCGTCCACGAGGTCCTCGGTGATAGTGAGCGCCTTGTCCAGCCCGGGCGACTGCCGGCGCCAGTTCACGAGCGTCGTGCACGTGACGCCGATCTTGTCCTCGGCGATCGCCTTCACCGACAGGCCTCGGCGCCTCCAGTCGTTGATCAGCTCGATGCCGTCCTCGCCGAGCCAATAGCGCTTGCGCTGCACGGCGTTGTTGAATTTGATATACGGCAAGACTTCCTCCCATCTCCATCGAACTATATTCTACAACGCCTGCGGCTGTGCATACTGTGTATACTGTGTATATACGGTATACACAGTCAGGGCATGGGCGGCCTTTCGGTTTATTTGAGTGCGTATACCTCCCCGCGCAAAATTGAAGCGTTTCAATAGGCGTACCGATGCCGACACGCAAAATTGAAACGCTTCAATAGGCGTACCGATGCCGACACGCAAAATTGAAACGCTTCAATTTTGCGCGTTTCAATAGGCGTACCGATGCCAACACGCAAAATTGAAACGCTTCAATAGGCATACCGATGTC
>OLIC01000057.1_pt1 | contig 28235 bp, 37 predicted proteins | sample 1609711 | NCBI WGS metagenome assembly OLIC01 (sample SAMEA4350152, study PRJEB24818) | metagenome | biome: human; feature: gut; material: faeces | place: Denmark | collected 2013-09 | reverse complement strand
GGGATAAGGTCAAAAAGCTTAGTTGCCAGTGCTTCCATGATTGGGCACTCCTTTTAACAGATAGTTGTCAATGTCGGTGCGGCTCTTCTGCATCCCCTCGCGGTTGTTGCCGGAGAGTTGGGCATCCAGCAGATTGCGCACCCCGTCGAGGGTCAGACGACTCACCTCGTCGATTTCGTCAAAGCGGCGCAGGTCGCGGGCAAGGGCCTGCGTGTGTTGGAACTGGACCTGCTCCAAGGTGCCGATGCGCTTGTCCATCTCATCCAGCCGCTTGTTCTGCACGTTGTCAGGCTCCTGCGCCTTTTTGATGTACTTGTGGATGATTTCCAGTACCTTGTCAATGGTGATGGCCGCAGCACACAAGCTGCCAAGGATGCCCAACACCCACAGCAAAGCTTCTTTTTCGGTCATTTGCCCTCCCGGAGCCGGGTCAGCCCCTTTGCCTTAATGATTTTCGGGTAGTTGACGGTCGTCACGTCGAGGTCCACCGGCCCGTTGATGCCCGGCACACGGCCCTCACTGCTGTGCTGGTGAGCGTTATAGTTAAACGTCACGTTGGGCGTCTTGCCGGTGTAGTCGGCAAGCCAGACGTCCCACCGAGAGGACAGCCTCGCCATGTCCAGCTCATACTTGTAACCGGTGTAGGTGTAGAGCTGGGCGTAAAAGCCCATCCGCTCCACCTGTTCCAGCGCGTAAGCGGTAAGATTGGACAGGTCAAGCGTGGACAGCTGCTTGAGCTTGTTCTCCTCCACGTCCACGCAGATGGGGAGAGAAAACTCCTTGCCGTACACCGCCTGCCGCAGCAGGGCAAGCTCTGCATCGGCCATGGCCTCGCTGGTGGCGTAGGTGTAGTAGTAGACGCCCACGTCCAGCCCGGCAGCCCGGGCGTTGCGGTAGTTGGTCTCAAAGGTTGGGTCGATGTACAGGCCGTCCGACCGCTTGGAGAGCTTGTAGTTGGTGGATACCGTCTTGAGCATCGCTCCCTTGTAGCCCGCCGCTGCCACCTGCGCCCAGTCGATAAGGCCCTGATACCGGCTCACATCCACAAAGCGATAGGGCGGGCCGCCCTCCCAGCCGGTGACAGCCTCTGCCTTGGGGGCTTGGGGCGCAGGCTCAGGTTCGCCAGTGTCCCGCTCGTCCCCCGGGCCAAAGATGGCCCGCACCAGCTTTTCCAGCAGTTCCAGCAGCTTACCCATCGTAGTCCTCCCCCGTGATCTCCTTGTATTGCTCCTGGGTGATCTCCCCCTCGGCCACCCGCTTGGCCAGCTCCCGCTTGACTCCGGCGCGGCGGCTTGCAGGCATCTCTGCCCAGGTCTTGGTGCCGGCGACCAACCGGTTTGCCCAAATTTTATCCATATGCTACCTCCTTACTTGTTGTTGATAGCGGCGTCCAGCTCGCACAGCGAGTCCTCGATAGTCGCCAGCCGCTCCTGTGATGCCATATCCTGCTCACACAGGGCGTCCTCAATGGCGGCCACCTGCTCCGGGAGCTTCCGCAGCTTCTCTTTTTCGGCCTGCTTCTTATGCTGCTCCTTCAGGCTCTGCTTGTTGTAGTATACGCTCATCCGATCACACCTCCGATCATGGTGATATTGCCGCCGACGCCGCTTTCGCCCCGGGTAATCGTCACCTTGTAGTTGAATGCAAAGCCCCGGGCGGCGGTCTTGTTGGTAAAGGCGTGATGTACAAAGGCCCGGCTCTCACCGCGCTGGATGTCCGTCACGGTCTCCCACACGGGGGCATCGTCCCGTGCGTTATTGGTCATCTCCACGCTGAGGCTCATGTCTGACGGGAAACTGCCTTCGAGCGTCAGCGCGGCCACGGTGATGGTGTCGTCCGCCGTCAGGGTGGCGGTCAGGCTCACCTGTGCACCGGTGACGTTTTTGGTAAAGGTGGCGGACGTGCTTACGGTTTCCGCATCGTCGCTCACCTCGACGGTGATGGTGTGACTGCCGTTCAGGATGCGCTGGAACCCAGTGGCCTCGGCGGCCTGCTCAAAGGTCAGGGCCGTGCCGCTGGCAACGCCGGTGCGGGTCTTGGTGGTCTTGCCGTCCAGCTTTTCGGCGACGGTCAGGGTGTCGCCGTCGGCATCGGTGACGGTATACCTCCATGCAAAGGCCGTGTTCTTCTCGCCAAGAGCTGCGCCGTCCGTGCTGACGGTAGGTGCAGTGTTGACACTGACCGTGCCGTCGTCAGAGACCACGAGTGTAGAGGGAAGAATGAAAGCGGGGCGAACACCACAGGAGCTGAGGTACCAGATGTGGTTGCCGGAGCCAACGGTGTTGATGCTCCAGACGCCGTCGCCACTGTTGGTGCCCGGAGAGCGCAGCCACCAAATGGCAGCGGAGCTGCCGTTGTAGGCAACACGCTTGCTGTTGCCGCCAGAGCTGTTGCCAAAGTACGCCAGCCGAACACCATCCTTGGGGAAATAGCCGTTGTCGCTGGTCGTCCAGCCAACCTCATAACCAGACAGCAGGAATACTTTCGTGCTCAGGCCATTGGAGCCGGTGGCAAGGCTGCCGCCGGAACCAGTGCCGTTCTGGTACGGGATTTTCACCTGCTTAATAGCTGCCCGGATGTTGCTGTTGATGAGGTTGTAGAATGTTCCGTTCAGGTATGTGTGGATGCTGGAATCCTTGTAGGAGTTATTGTTGCCGAACGTGGACGTGGTGTAGATGTCCTTCATCAGCAGCCACGTTCCACTGCAACTCGAATCATAGGTGCTGGTGTTCGGGTTGCCCTGCTGCACGATCAAAAAATCTGTCAGCGTGCCGTTTACCTTGATTTTAACGGTGCTGCCCACCGCCATATCACCAAGTATCGTTGCCATGGTCTATCCTCCTCAAAATTCCACTCTGCTCATCGCCTTGTTCCACACTCCCTCCAGTGCCACGCCATCCAGCGTGTCAAAGGCCGAAACAAAGCTGATGCCGTTTACGTCTGTGCCATGCACCATCTCCAACAGTTTGATGCGTACACCGGTGGCCGCCGCGTCTGCGGCAGCGCCGGAGATGGTGAGGGTCTTGTCGGTCTCGATTTTGATGGCGTTGATGCGGTCGCCGGTGGCTTTGGCGTCTGCGGGAGCGCCCTTGACTGTCAGGGTGGGGTCGGTGCTTACGATAGCCGCTGCATTGTCCGCATACTGCTTCGCCGCAGCTTCACTCTTCGCCGCAGCGTCTTTGCTTTCTTCCGAAGAGTTTGCGGCTAATTCAGCAGCGTCTTTTGCGGTTGACGCAACGGTTGCGGCGGCTTCCGCCTTTTCCCTTGCGATGTCAGCCCCTGCAACATCACTCAGAGTGTTGAGGGTGTTGGCGTTCATTGGAGTCCCCTCGACAACAGGTTCGTCATTACGAATCAAAGTGATGATTTCTGATGTGCCATCAGATTTCATCATAGTCCAACGCCCGGGATATTTTGCCTTTCGGTCAACAAAGTGCATAATAGGGTTCACCTCCGCATATTGTATCTGAACAATAAAGTAAGTGGTCTTTTGCCATCGCTTCAATGTCAGACAAAACTTTTTCTACTTGATTGATAATCGCAAAATGATAACTCAGCGCCTCGGGAGTTTCCGGGGTAGAACTTTTGCCACTGCATTTGGAACGAATGGCTTTCACGTTATCAATCCACCGAGTGGCATCCGCAACGGTCAGATAATCATTGATTGTCCAACCAGCTTCCACAGGAACAGTTAAACCGACCGTCCCTGAAAAAATAAGCTTGCTGTCGTCGCCGTAATAAGCGCTTCCATTTGTAATGTTGACGTAGTCGTTTGCGACAACCCATGATGGCTCGACAGAGGGCGGGTAGAAGTTGTTGGAGGCGGCGAAATAGAGCTGGTATTCGACGCCCTTTTCCAGCGCGAAATCGCCCATGTCCAGCGCCACGTCGTTGTAGCCGCGGATAATGTCGATGAACTTGTCCACTAGGGCGGTCGTGGAGTCGTACTTGCGCAGGACGGTGCGCATCGTGCCCGGCACATAGCCCTTGACACGGAATTCCAGCGAGCGGAGCCGCAGGTCCGCTTTCTTGGCCGTCAGCGGCATGAAAAACTCGAACTTGGCGGGATAAGTGTCCCATGCAGGAATGTCGCCGCTTTCATTTTTCGCAGTAACAACTTGAATGTTTTGCTGTACAATCCTTGCAGAATAAGGTGCGCCAACGATTTCGGCGAGTTCTTTGATTCCGTTTTCAATGCGGTTGTAATCCGTATAGCTCAGAGCGCCCTTCATGCCAGCAGCCCATTCTTGCTGTTCTTCTTCTGTCCATGTGCCAGTTCTTGCCTTTGCGGTCAGTTCTTTTACCCGGTCAACATCAGCTTGCGTTCGGTCTGTAATCCACGTTGCCATATTTCACCTCTTAAAAAATCAGTTTGCCGTCAGCGTCAATAGCGAGAGACTTTGGGACGGTAAATGCAGGGTGAACAACATTGTCATACTTACGGGGGGAATCGTCATTCGTAGCGTAAGAAATCGTCTCTGCGTTGGTATTCACTTGTAACGTAGAATCATACACGGCGTATGCATTTACAAGTTTGCTGACCAACAGAGGTCGCCAGTACTTGTTGGCGCTTGAACTTGTGCCAGCAATATCACGAAGCATCTGAAGCGAGTACAGGTAAGGAGTTCTCGTCCAAATGGAACGTCCTCTGCTGGAGCCCTCCATGTCAGAGGCAAGCATCGTTTTCAGGATTCCAGATGCATTTTGCAGGGGAGTACCCTCGTTGTGCTTATAGCTCGGGCTACTAGTTGTCCAATTCGGAGCATCAGAGCCTTCCGTGTCGTATCCAAACTCGTGGTAAGAAAGCAGGAAAATGCTTTTTGCCATCGTAGTCACTTTGCTGCTACCAGAATTGCAATAAGAGTCAGAAAAACCGGGAGTATAATAGATGGTCGTCTTATCAATAGCTTGCTTCTGGGCGGAGCTGAACGAGTTGAAGTACTCTCCGTTGAGCCAGCTGTTTACGCTGCTGCTGGCGTAAGTAGACCATGTAGAGCTCCAAGCCATGATGGCTGCATAGTGTTTTCGAACCAGAAGAGTTCGCCCGGCTCCATTCAGCTCGCTTTCGTAGTCATGCTTTGCAACGATGAACTCGGCCACGTTACCGCCTTCATCCATAAGGACGGTGCCGCCCTCTGCAACATCAAACAGATTGTACGCTGCCGTAGCAAAGGAGCATTCCGCGGAGACGCCACCTGCCGAGGCTGTGACAACAGCCTTACCCGGGGAGTTCCACTTGACTTGACAGGTGGATTTTCCTTCTGCGTTTGTCAGAACGTGGATAGAGACGATTCCCTCAGGAGAAGCCGACCAGTTGATTTTCGGAGAATCAATAGAAGCAGGGGAGAGGATGGCAGACAAAATAACGGAGTCGCCCCAGCCAAGCTGTTCACTGGTATGGTCAAGAGACATGGCCTGAGCATCTGCCATCATGTACCCTTCGACAGTGCCTTTGAAACACCCATTGAAGGTGTACTTTACATTGGTTGTCAGCAAGACAGCGTCGTAATTGAACTGATGGTGAATCTTTACAATATCAAGAGCATCAATAGTAGGGCTTGCCCGATAGGTAAGAGAAGCCTTGCGACGGTTAGAAAGGACTCCATAAGACTCCGTAAGGGCGTTCCTGGATTTTGCAAGGATGTCCTTTGTGAGCATAACATTGCTCAGAGTCTGGCTCACGCCTTTGCCCGAAGGATTTTCAGGATAAGCGTAGGTGGCATTTCCTACGGTGGTCACTACGTTAAGCATATTCTGGGCAAAGGTGATTTCCGGCCAAGAATAATTGTTCAGTACTGGAATGTCCAACACGGGGTTGGAGGCATCGGAGCCGTAGACTCGGTTGATTTTTATCACGCCATCACGGGTCTGGTACAGAGCCATTCCAGCCGCATTGGCCGCAAGCTGCAAAATATCAGAATTGTGATAAGCAGACTCATCGCTTGTAATGTCGGTGGAGTAATTTTTCAGTTCATCCGAAATATCAAAGGTAATTTCATCCGCTTCCAACAGCTCCAAAGCATCGTAACACATCTCATAGAGCGTGCCGTATTTTCTTCCGGTGTACTTCGTGCTGGATAGATACAGGAAAGCGTCTCGCGCCTGAAAGGACGCCTCAATGCTGTTGGCAGGGACGCTCCACTCTGACAGGAAGAACATCCCTCCGCTCACCCATTCAGTCTTTCCGTCAACATCCATTCCATAACGAACAGTGACAGGCTGGCGCTCATAGATGTATTTGTAAATTCCTTGAGGGTTTACGGAGTCCCATGTGCGGTCGCTGTTGTCCAAGCTAAAGGAAATCGACTCCTGAGAAAGCTGCCCGGAGATAGGGTCTCTTGCAGAAGAATGGCTGTAGGACAAGATTTTGGTCTTGTCAAACACCAGATACCTTCCGATTTTTACTTGCTCGACCCTTACTCTTCGGTCGGGGAGACACCACTTTAGAACTTCAATCTCTATGGCATCAAACCCGGAAAGTTCAGCCTCAACATCAGAACGGACGGATTTGTTTCCGTTCACGGTCACAGTTTTTAGCTTGCTAGTTCCAAGATATGCACTGACCGAAAAATCCGTAGCGTACTCCCCGAATACTGTAGACCAGCAAATCGAAACGCCAGGAACGGAGGACTTGTTTTCACTTGGAAGTTCAAGCCGGATAACAGGATGGTTTGAATCGTCAAAAATCTCGGCACTCAAAAAACCAGTAGTTCCATACGGAGGAGAAGAAGGGACGATGCTACAGCTTCCATCAAGAACAGTGAGATTGGGCTCTCCTGTGGAATACCTCGAAATGGAAGCGTTATCGGAAAGTGCAATATTGTGAAATGTGGAGAACGGGGCCGCCGATGACGTGACGATGGTAGCTTTTTTATTGATGCCCGGCTCGGTGATTCCGCAAGTAATCTCTACAAAAGATTCCGGGACAAGGGTTTCGTTAAATTTTTCTTTCCACTTATCGGAGACTTCAACCATGTATCATACCTCCACAAGAGAAAGTTTGCACCCTGTCCATCCCATCACGCCACCGGTTTTCGGTCCTCTACGCCACATACCGCCGGTGCGGTCGGAGACATACATCTGGCGGGTTGTATAACCGGCTGTGGCTTGATTGTAAAACTTAACGGTGCAGTAAAAATTTGTAGTGAAAAGGCTCAAGATGTCGGCCCACTGCCGCGCAGTGAGGTAGTTCCATGACATGGAGACTTTTGCTACATCATGTCGCACGACAGCGCCAACAACTTTACCCTGGACATTTCGTCCAGAGTCCACAATCGTGCTAGTCGTTCCTTCATAAGAGGAGGGTTCCGGCAACTCTACGCCGTTCACCGTAACCAGTGCAGGAATATTGGCCATCTGAACCATCCTTTCTTAGTAAGAGTAAACTTCAGTACCCATAATGGACATGCCACGTTCTTTCTGCGTTTTTTCAACGGAAGCAGTGAGCTGCTTGCCATCAAGGTAAACTTTCACGTCCCTGCCATCAGAAATTTCCTCTCCGTAGCGCTGCCATATATCGAGGAATGCATTGTAGCAGCCGTTGTACACAGCATCTCTCATCTCTTCGGAGTTTCCTCCGGCCGCAGAATAGGTTCCGCTGTAAGAAGAGCTAGACGTCGAGGAATTATAGCTGGAGCTTCCGACGTACTGAGATGTATCGCTGTAACTGCCGGTAGACCGGCTGCCGCCAAGTTTCGACACGATGCCAGCAATCGCAACTCCAAGGGTTGCGGCGGCGGCAAGGGCCACGATGCCAGCTGGAATGCCAAAAATCGTAGCACTGAGGGCAGCACCCACAGCAGAAAGCATTCCTGCCACTGCGGTTCCGATGGTGCTTACCAGACTTGCAAACCCGGCAAAAATCGTCGGGAAAGAGCTGAGTAAACCACCAGAGAGCGCCGCACTGATGGCTTTAGCTGCCGTTGCGAGAGGAGACTTCACGTTTCCGAAAGCCTGCGTAATGCCGGAAAGCATCGTCTGAGTTTCAGCGGAAACCTTTCCAAAGTTTTGGGTCAGATTGTTCACCAGATTTTTCCCAATGGTAGCAGCGGTGTTCAGCAGAGAAGAAGCTTGGCTTTTCAGTTCTTTGCTCAGCCTGCCAAGCAAATCGTTTGCAACGGACTTGACGCGTTTACGTTGCTCATCGCCCATAGCGCCCCAGATGGAAGCAGCAATGGTAGTGCCGACTGTTTTCCAGTCGCCACTCTGCGCGGCCTGAATGAAAGTTTGCACTGTGCCGAAGAAGTTGGTCTTGAGGTTGTTGTCAAGCTCAGACCACTTGGAATCCAGTCCGGAAATGATTCCGTTGACGTAGCTTGTGCCGCAGTCAATGCCATAGCTCGCCATCTCTTCGCCTTTGACCTTGGTGGCGTCTACGAGTTTATTCATAGCATCGTTGACGTAACCGAGAGAACCAGTGATCCCGTTTGCAAGGCCCTGGTCGATGTAACCGCCAAATAGCTCAAAGAGCTTGGAAGGAGAGTGAATTTCGGTTTCAGTGGTAAACTTATCAATGATGGCTTTTGCAAGACCGCTAACGGTTTTCTTTGCGTTCTCAATGCCATTGTTGATACCATCAATCAAGCCCTGAACGATGTTTTTGCCATAGTCCAAAAATTTAGCAGGGAGATTTTTGATTGTATCAACCAAACTGTTCCAAGCCTTGTCCCAGTTTTCTTTGAATCCGGCCCACTTCTGGTTCCACCACTCGCCAACACCTACAAACCACTGCTTCAAGCCTGCACTCGCTTGGTCAAGCGCCTGAATTGGATGCTGAACAAACCCGGGAAGGCTTTCCCACGCGGTCTGAAAATTGGTCTTAAAGCCTTCCCACTTTTCATTCCACCATTCGCCGACACCAACGAACCATTGTTTAAATTCGGCGCTCATTTTATCAAGTTGAGAAGTGATTTTATCCCAATTTTGATAGATGGCAATTCCAACGTCGGTCATTGCACCAACAATCAGGCCGATCAAAGCGCCGATACCCGTACCGATTGGGCCGCCAAGAGAGCCGATGATTGCGCCAATGCCTGTGCCAGCCATTGTCGAGCCAAGCGGAATCAAAATTCCGTTTAACGTGTTTAAGCCATTTTTGACAGCATCGTAAACGCCCGTTACAAACATAGGTACGCCGGTTACCACTCCACCAACTGCTGCTCCAATAATCGCGCCAGCAGTAGAGCCGCCAGCCGCTTTAATGGCCGCTCCGACAGCGGTATTTCCAAAGCCGGTCACGATAAACTGAGCAATTCCTTTACCGAGAATGGCTGCGCCTGTAGTTCCAATCAAAGCGCCAAGAACAATTTCAGCGAAATTCTTTCCATTTACGCCGTTTTCAATCGCATCTTTAATACCTGTAATCTCAAGGACGATGCCCACTGTAAAAACACCAAGACCCAAAACAATGGATTTCAGTGCGTTCATTTTGGAGATAGCGTCCACAATATCCGTAATAAGATTTGTGAGTTTCCAAGCGGCAAGGGCAGTTGCTACAGTCGCTATAAGAGGAAGCATACTTTTTATTTTCTGCTTCATCTCATCAATAGATGTGCCAACATAGTTCTTGAACATATCGTAGCCGGACAGGTCTACATCGCCCAAGATGTTGCCAGCAGATGCACCGCTGCCAGAGCCAGAGCTTCCCTGCGTTGGGTCGATGATGTTGAGTTCATCAAAACCCATCGTGTAGTCCTTGAGGGCTTTGGCGGCTTTCTTGGTGGAGTCTGCCGTGTCATCCATTGCGTCACCGATGCCGCCAACGCTATTAGCGCTCTTGGTGAAATCAGTAAACACGACCTTCACACCCATCAGCTTTGCCACCCACTCAACGAACTCTCGAATGAGCTGCACGGCGGCAATCAGCGGGGGAAGAATGGATTTCAGGGCAGGGTAGAGCAGAGAACCAACGGACTTTGCCAGCATATCCAGCTGGGCTTTCAGGATCTTAATCTGATTCGCAGGGCTCTGGATGGTCTGCGCAAGGTTGCCCTGCACATTGGCAGTCTGCTTCATAATGGCGATATAACGCAGAACCGCCTTATCTGCCTGAGACAGGCTAGAAACCTGCTTGTTAAAGCCCAAGGCAAGAAGTTCCTGCTGTAACCGCGCCTGAGACAAATCAACGCCAAGACGGCGAATAGGTTCAATCTCGCCAGAGATAGCAGAGGACATTGCGGTAAAGGTTTCAGCAACATCCTTGTTCCAATAAGAACCTTCATCATAGGCAAGCTGGGTCAAATTCTTAGAAAGAACGTAAGCCTTGTCGCTAGCCAAACCAAACGAAGTACCAAGGCTCTGAATAGTAGCCATGTAAGTCATTGCTTTGGTCGGGTCGACACCAAGCAGGCCTTGCATCTTGCTAATAAGCGTATCTGCTTCACCGCTCAAATTGCCCATAGCATTATGAAACAGGTCTGTCGCTTCGTAAAAGTCATTGAATTTCGCAACAGCTTTGCCAAGATACTCAGCAATAGCTTTCAGCGAAACCAGCTTTTTCGCAGACAGCATGAAGCCATTCAGCTGGTTGGACAGGCTGAGATAGCTTTTTTTCTGTCGTTCGTTGGCAGCAGTCACACGGTTTGCCTGTGTGACTACCTTGCTCAACTGCGGCGGCAGCTTTGCAAAAGCGTTGCCAACCTTGTCAAGCCGAGATGCAAGGGGAGTAAGGGCGGCAGAAATCTTCTGACAAGAGCTTGCAAAAGAATCAAGGTCTGTTGCTTTCAGCTTGTCGGTCAGATCAGGAACCTTTCCGATTGCATTGAAAGCGCTGCCAAGAGCTTTAAGGTTTGATGCGTCCAAAATAGACAGCGGAGCCAAAGCGTTGGTGAACTGAGTAATGCTGCCGGACATGGAGTAGAAGTCTACACCATTCAAGCCGGACACGGCAGCAGGGATTTTCTTGATGGCGTTGACAACGCTGTTAATGCTTTTTACACTGCCGGAAAAGTTTGCATTGCCGATGCCATTCAGAAAATTCGTAATGTTGTCCAGCCCGGACATTCCAGCGGATGACTGTTTCAGTGTTGCAATGGAACCAGCCAGCTTGTCAAGGCTGTTTACAACCTTCGTGACGTTTCCTTTCGTCCGCAAATTAGAAATGGCGGTAGAGAGCTTGTCGATATTAAGCTCTGCACCCTGCGATTCCGCAGAAATCTCTACGGATAAGCTCGTAATATCAACATCAGCCATCACTACCACCATCACTTTCCATCATAGAGAACATCATTCTCTTGATTCGTTCCTGCGCCTCAACTGCGCGTTGGTATTCATACTCGTCTTTCTCCTTTTGGGTAAGGGGAATCGGTCTATCCATGTACTTGATGAGGCTAGACCCTTTCTTTCGGAACATATTGCCAACCGTAGAGGAAAGCGCAGATGCCATGTAAAAGCCATTTCTCCACGCTTCCGTGTTGGCTCTGCGTTCCCGTAGCTCCTCTGCGTCACGGTAGACCTTCGCCAGCCAGACATCGCCGTGCCAGAACTGGTCGTAGGTCATGCCGATGGAGATATAATAGGCTTCTACATCGTGGAACAGCTTGGAGAAGGAAAACGGTTCCCTCTCTCCGTCTGGTTCCTGAGATTGTGCGGTTACACAATCTCCCACGTTGCGTTTTTTGCGGTCTTGTCCTCAGTGTCAGTTGCCAGCAGGGACTTAGAAGCGTCCATAAACATCTCAAGCAGAACGCCCATCAGGTCTTCCTTATCCTCGATGTGCTGGAACATCTCGTCCACAACCTTGCGCTTGATGCCCTTGTTCCGTGCGATGAAAGCGCCGTAGAACAGAGCGCGAGAGTTGGACAGCAGATTGGTCATCTGGGTGTACTGGCCAATCTGAAAACCTGCACGTTCGGTAGCTTCCACGCTGTCACGGGTGAAGGTCAGCTCGTAAGTGTTCTTACCATCGGGGGAATGAAAGTTGATAACCTTAGCAGCCATAATAAATGCTCTCCTTTATAAATAGGGGCAGAACCAAATCCGTTGTTCAGTTCTGCCCGGTTCGATTGATTCGATTTTTACGGTTTAGCCGCCGTTGACAGTCAGGGTCTCGCTGAACTCAGGCTTCTTGGTGAAGATGCAGTTGATGGTCATTTCCACAACCTCGTCCACACCGAAGCCGGACAGACCGACCTGATGCATACCCTGCCAAGTGAAGCCGGAACCGTCCTGCATCTTCAGGGCGTAATACTTCACGGTGTTGCTCTCGGAAGTCTCATCGTAGCCAGCTTCCTTGACCTTCTTGTAGTCAGTCTTGTTGTAGTTGGCAGTAAAGGACTTGGTGTCACTCTGGATAATGCCGAAGATGTTGACCTGCATAGGGTCAGACAAGGTGGTGGCGTCCAGAAGATTCGGCTCGGAGATCAGGTCGGGCACATCCTTGATGTCGCACAGCTTCGTTAGAGCGGTTGCGCTGTCGCCACAATACAGGGTGGTATTCAGACCGGAGATAGCAGTACTCATAGAATGTTTACCTCCTTAGTTTCGGTAAATCATTCCGTCCTCTCCGATTGTTGCCCCATAGCTGCAATCAATCCGATAGACGGAATTGTTGTACAGCCCATTCAACGGGGCAAACGATTTGCGATAAAATTTCAGCGGTTCAAGAACAGAATCCACAATTCCAACAATGGAACGTGCTTCTGCAATGCGCCCGGTGTTCTTGTTAGAGTAGACACGCACACGCAGGGAAACGGCAGCGTACTTGCTGTGACCGGCAGAATCAATGTGCACAGGAAGATTGCTGTTTTCCTCTATCTGCACACACGGAAACTTCTTGACGTTGCTGTCATTGATTTCACCAGTGACGAAAATGCCGGGGACTTGCTTTCGCAGTTCCTTAGCAACAGCCGTGAAGATAGAATTGAAATAATCGATCAACTATTCCAAACCTCCCTCCACGTTGCTTCGACTTGAGAAGCCATTTCCTCAACAGCTCCCCACATAGCCATAGCTGGTTCGTTACCATCGGTGTAATTCAACTGGCCTTTACCATCCACCTGTTTAACAGGCGTTCCAGCATTGCCAGATTCGCCGTAGTAGTACCACCTGCGGTTTGCGCCTTGCCCTTTGCCGTAGGAACCATGCGCACCAACACCGGGCGGCAACTCACCACCATATCCGTTGTGATGCGCGCCAGTGCCAAACTCGATAAAGGCAACCGCCTTGCCCTCAGCAACGATGGAACAGGCGGCTCCGTTCTGCTCAACATGGCAAGAAACATCGTTGCTACCAGCATACTGTGCGTTCGCAAAACGAACTTTTGCCACGTCAAGCCCTTTGTCAGCCAACGCCTTTGCAAACTCCTGCGCCTTTTTGTTCAGGGTGGCTTTGTACTCCTGTATCTGACGTTCCGCGTCACGAAGTCCGGCATCGCTCAACCTCACTTTAATTTTCACTTGCAGCCACCTCTTTCAGCGCATACTTCGTGTCTGTAATATGCTCTGCGACTTTGACCACGATGTAATTGAAGGGCTTTGAAACATCCGTCTGAAACCAGACGTGCGTACCCTCATAAAGCGGTGTGTTATGCTTTCTGCTGGACGAACTGACCACATAGCTGTAATCCGTGAACGCTCCAAAAGGGTTTGCTTCCGCAGAACCAGTAGGAGGACTGACATTCAGCATCAGCTTTGCGGGTTCACTCCACGATTCGTATGCAGATTCGCCAGTCTCGTTTCCCCACTCGTCCACAACAGGCGTTTTCTCGCCAACCGGGTTTGAATACCACAGCGGGCGTTTATCCAGCGGGCTTCCATTGAACATCAGCCGATAACACCTACTCTCGGAACTACTTCATTCAACAGGGACTGTGCCACATCAGAACTTTCCCACACACGAGTAATGCCGTTGTTGGTATAGCTCGTTTGTCCGTTTGCGCCGATGTGGTTATACAGTTCCGCTGCAATGCGTATCTGCAACGACTGATACTGCAAGGGCAGCTCGTCCGGTCTGTTGCCGAAGGGGTAGCCCTGTGCAAATATCTTGTCTTTGGCGAAATCAAGCAGCAGGTCGAAGAGTGGGTAGTCCTCGTCCGTGACTTCACGGTCAAGTGCAGGAGCAATGTACTGCCCCAACTTGACTGCCGCTTCGGAATACTGGTCTCCCATGCTGCTTTCCTCCTTTCGCCTTAGTAAGCCTTGATGCAGTACACAGCGTCCATGCGCTCAAAGGACGGCAGGACGATTTCAGAAGCATAGACATTGACATTGACCGGATGAACGGTCAGCTCAGTGGTAATGGCAACGCCAGTGTTCACGATGGACACGGATGCACCGGACTGACCAGACAGCAGGTCGGCTTCCTCAGGGGTAGTGCCATACCAAGTGCTGCCCAGAGCACCGGAAGGAGCAACCACCACCATGCCGTCAGGCAGATACTTCTCGCTTGCACTGTGCTGGTCTGCCTTGAACATCTTATCGTACAGATGAATGGTCAGACCGGTTGCAGATTCGATAATCTGCCGTGCTTCAGCGTCCAGCAGAACGGCGTTTGCCTTTGCGGTGACGGTCATGAACCGATTCTTTACCTCGTCCGCAGCAATCATGTTGCGGAAGGTGGCAGTGTTCATGTACACCTCAGTCACGACCTCGCCAACGCTTGCCAGAACAGCATCCTTTGCGGCGTTCAGGTCAGCAATGGGGGTGGCGGTGGCGACGTTCCACTTGGACTTTTCGGCAGAGACTTTCTTGTAGTTGGTGGACTTCCAAGTGTTGTACGGGTCGTAGTTGTAGGTGTAGCTCACGCCGTTTGCCTTGATGGTGATGCCCGGAGTGCCATCGGCGGGAGCCAGCAGCTGCCAGATCATGCGCTCAGGAACGATACGAGCGCCAGTGATAAGCTGTGCGGTGTCATCGTACAGACGGTTCATCACGTCACGAGCATAGGGGTCGTCGCTGTCCAGAACACGCAGGATTTCCTGACGGTCTTTCTCGCCCAGATGGTAGCCCTCGCGGAAGAACGGCATCTCGGTCTCATCGAACTTGAAGCCCTCACGGGTACGGAACGTAGCCTTTGCGTCAAATGCGCTGGGCATCAGGGACACACCAACGCCCTTGTGACCACGCAGCCACTTCAGGTCGAGACCGGCCTTCTTCTTGGCGGGAAACAGTGCATCAGATGCAAAGGGCATCGCATTGGTAGGGTCATTCGTCCAATAGGCGGCAATCGCAGCCGGGGCAAAGACTTCCTTAAGGTTCAGTGCCATGTTGTTTTACCTCCTATTAATCGTTCACTCTGATGTTGTCACGGCAGAAGATGCCGGGGACGGCGGTCTTGAGTGCCTTGATTACGTCAGCGTCAAAGGTGAAGCCAGAACTTGCCGCTGCCTTCTTGGTGTCGATAACGCCACGAATCAGCAGGGAAGCGTTGGGGTTCTCTTCCGGGTCAACGTCATAAAGCAGGATGCCGTCAGCGTTGATGGTCTTAGAGCCAGCATCGTCAGCGGCAACAGCTTTCTCGCCAACCAGCGTCATGGGATAGCCAGCCTTAACCGCAGCAGTTCCGGTCACGGTAAAGGGGATAGCAGTGTAGTCATTGGAAGCAAGGATGGTATCGTTGATTCCGTTGACCGTGTTTCGGGTAAACTTCATGTTTTCCTCCTTGTTAATGGAAAGCACTCATTGCGTCACTCGATGCCTTAGAAGTATTTGCGTTCTGCTGTGCAAGGCTCTTCGCAAACGCCACGCCCTCACTGTCAGAACCGCCCTTGCCATCCGCACCCGGAGGTGTGGGCATATCCTTCAGCAGAGAAGCCTTGTATGCGGTGTCATGGGCGGTCATAAACTCCGACTGGAACTTAAACACCTTGTCCATGTCACCGTCAGCCAGCGCAGACGCAGCCTTGTTGGCAAGTTCAGCGTCATAACCCTGTGCAACGAACTTCTCACGGTAGGATGCAAGGGTCTTTTCCTTGACGAGGTTCTCCTTGTCGGCAGTCAAGGCTTCAATCTGCTTCTGCATCTCTGCCAGCTTGTCAGCCTGTTCCTGTGCGGCGTTCTCGTCATCGGTACGCTTTGCCTTGAGCTGCTTCTTGTACTCGGCAGCTTCGCCGTTGGCTTTCGTCACGGCGTTGCGTAGCTTCTCGACCTCTGCGCTAGGGTCTGCAACTTTTTCAAGTGCAGAAATGATTTCATCGGCGGTCATGCCCTCTTTGTAGGCATCACCAAGCAACACATTGAGTTTCATATCGTTAATTTCCTCCTGCGTTTTTTTACCGTTGCTTCCCTGCAACGCTGCGAAATTTGTATCCCGGCTTCCCTGCCGGAATATATCAGCCCGCTAATGCGGATTGATTTCGATTGAATTTGGCAAAAACATTGAACTCATTTCGTACTCATTAACGAAAACGGGGTATTTCTGTTAATGAGTTCAACTTTTTAAGCCCAAAAAGTTCAATTCGTTCCGATTTTGTTGACGTTAACAAAATCGTCAGACCGTTCTGTGTTCCCGACATTTGTGTCGGTAGCATCCTGTTTAGGCTGTTCCTGCGGCTTCGGTGCTTTCCCGTCCTCGCCCAACTTGCCAGCGGCAATCAGGAAGGGCTTGCTCATTTCATAAGCAGCCTGTGGGTCAGGGAACAGACCGGGTGTAGTGAACGCCAACTGCGGGTCAATCGGCTGCTGAATCATCTGTGCGAAAATCTGAACCTTGCTCTGCTGGTTGTCGTACTGGCGGCGTGGCAGTTTGATGTTGATGTCACTTGCCATCAGCTTAGAACCAGCCGTATCACGCAAGATTTTCAGCATTACAGACAGGCTCTGACGTTCAGCATACTTGAACATATTCTCGTACTGCTGCGCCCTTGCTTCGGTATGATTCCAGCCGTTGCGGACAATGACTGCGCCCACGTTGTCGGACGTTGCGTTCTCGCTGCCAGTGGCACTAGGCATGGCAGTCAGACTGCGGTACACGTTCAACATGGAATCAATTAAAATCTGCGTTTGCTGCTGGTTCAGCTCGTTTGCAAGCTGTTTTACATCGGCGGCAAGTCCGGAAGTAGACTTAATTGACATTGCGCCCATAGCCTTAACAGCTTCCAACGCTTCTTTATCAACAAGACAGTTAATAAAGACCATGATGGATTGGATGAACTGCTCTACGCCATCGAGACGATTGCTCTCCAAAAGATTGATGGCATCCAGCACAGGGATAGCCGGTTCAAACAAACCCATACGCTCCGGGTTTAGCTTGTATTCGACCATCGGCAGCATTCCAAGGGAATGGTTCTCCGTTTTCGTAACCTTGCCGTTGTCTATTTCAAAGTACTGGTTTGGCGTATACACGCAAATCAGGTCGTTCAGGTCATTCTGATAATTGCGTGGGATGTGCAGAACATTGGCGATGGGCTTGTGGCCGATGCCGGAGTTGTAAATCACATACGCCATGTCCGGGTCGGGAACATCCACCAACAGGGGCGTTTCGTCCGGGTAATTGCCGTTGTACCCCTTGTCAGGAAGGACAATGCGGTATCCCTGTCCGCACTCCAACATCCACTGCCAGAGCCGCCGATCAAGTGCATCCTTGCCCTCATACTGCAAAGCGTTGGACAGGCGGGCGATTTCCTCACCGTCCCCTGTTGCAGTTTCAGACCGCACATAAGAGCAAGGAGTGCCGCTCATGTAGCCAGTGTAGAAGCCCACGCACTCGTTGGCGTGGTTCTCTACAATGCGGTTGGTGATTTCAGCGTGGTATTCCTTCGTGCGCAGGAGGACAGGCTGACTGCCCAAGTAGTAGTTGTGCAGGAAGCGAATCTCATTCTTGTTCAGCAGATGAATAGGCTCTGCCTTGCCCATGACCACTTTCAGCACGTTCGCCTGATTGATTTCCGTCTCCGGCGTTTCAATCGGTCTGCGCCCGGTCAGCGGCTCATTCAAAAAGCCGCCAACAACCATCTGATACTCAGCCATGCGTTCCTCCTTTCCAGCAAAATAAAAAAGCGCAGCAAGACAAACCTGTTAAGGTCTATCTCACTGCGCCAAAACTGCGCTTCAAAAGCTATTTACTTTTCCGGTGGATGGATGATTTTCACCCATCCTTCCCTTGTATCTCCTTCGATAACGCCCTTGCATCTGTCGCACTTGAAATGGTATCGTCCGTCTACTTCGCCAAGATAGCGGTTGCAGCGGACGTTCTTATAGATTGGATTCTGCCTGATACAAGGGCAACAAATTCTAACTAGCATGAGCACTCCTTTCGTTGGATTTCTGGAAACAGGCTGTTGAGCACAGACCTGTTGGAAGCTACTGGGAAACTGTTCGCACTTCCGGTCGTGCTATTCTCTGTCCAGAGAAAGCCATTGCAGTCTTTACATTCAGTTGTCGGACAGACGTTTAGCTGCAATTTTAGATGCGGGGGCTGGATTTGAACCAGCGTCCTCCAGCTTATGAGGCTGGCGAGCTACCATGCTGCTCTACTCCGCCATAAACCCGGCTTAATTGATCAACCGCTGCTCTTTGCAATGTCATGCCTAACCATTGCATCGAGAGCCGGGAATAGCGATGGAGGTTTGAATAAGAAAGGAACCAAAAAAATGAGAATGTGGTTGTGCTGCGTAACGGAATTGAACCGTTGCTTGCCAGAAGAGGGGGAGTATTCTGACATTCCCAGCCAGCAGGGAACGCAACATATAAACCCGGCGAATGGAAAGAGTGAAAAGCATTCGCCGGTAAAGGAGGAACACGCTCATTGACACGAAAGCGAGTAAAAATGACAAAACCTCGCTATGCCGGGCTATTCCTTAGAGGAAGCTGCAAAACTTCCTGTGTACATTATAAGCCTTGTCAAGTGGTGAAATCAAATAAATAGACCCAGCGAACACAATATATTGTGTTTTTAATCAAAATGGACGCTTAACAGGCTCGATTTTACTGATTCCGTTGTAAAGTTCATCGGCAAGCTGCGCCAGACTATCCGGTGCATCATCGTGCGGAACTTTGCCAAGCTGTGTGAACATCGTCACCTGCTCCATGAACGCTTTGTACTCTTTCGACTGATGTTTCTCGTCAAGGAAATAGAACCGCTTGATGTCCGGCGCATACTGGATGATTCTGGACAGCTTGCTTTGTCCGCTCGGCGCGCGCTGGCTACGAACAGAGCAGTGATACCCCTGCTGCCGGAGCTGGCTGTCTACTACGTCGCAATATTCGTCACCGCCGTTATTGGCTTCGCCGCGCACCGCATTGATTTTATGCTGGATGATTTTGCCCACGACTTCCGGTCTGGTCACGGTCTTATCACCGTTATTGAACACAAGGTCTGGGATGAACACGGCATCTCCGTATACATAAGCGATAGGACAAGCTGTGAAGTCACCGCCGCCCCATGCAATGTCCATGACCATGAGTTTGCGATCTGGCTCTCCATCAGGCAGAACGCCGTTGAAATACCGCAGTTCATCGGCAGGGAACAGCAGACCTTCACGCTCAACAGGTTGGTTCATGTACAGTGCTTTCCAACTCATCTCATCCATGACTTCACGTTGCTTACGAAGCGTTTCCGTACTATATCCAACACCATAATCATAATCGAAGTTTGATTCGTCCTTTTCGTTCATTGCTGGCATAACAATGAATCTGTTTCTGTCGGAATCGCCGTAGTTTTGCTCTAATCGTCCGATAACATCATGGACAGACCAACGTGTAGCAATGTGCAATTCTTTGCACTTATTTCCGATTTTTCGCTGTCTAAGGTCGGTAGTGTACGTTTCCCACAGCTTATCAAGGCGGGGTTTGGAAAGTGCAACTTCGATACCGGACACAAGGTCATCGCAGTAGAGAAGCGTAGATGCACGGTACAAACCAGCATTACCAGTGCCAATAGATGTAAATTCCAGCGTTTCAAAGCGCTTTCTCTTGCCCAAGTCGATGCGACAATCCTTTGCATTTGTGTTCGACACGGCAACGTCCGGGAAAACATCATTCCACAGATATTCTCCGTCCTTGTCGAATATACGCAAGCACTCGTCATAAACTCCACGCACAAAGCTGTTCGAGTGAGAGCCTGTGAGCATAGGTTCGTCTGGATTTCTTCCAGCAAGCCATGTCAAATAGAAAATAGCTAGAGCCGTCTTACCACAGCCGGGGGGCATCGAGATTGCCAGCAAGTCCAGCCTGTCATCCGCAAGGTCTTGCAGGGCGTTCGCAACGGTTTTTAGCACTTTTCTTCTCGGCTGATAAAACTTCTTCTCCGGCGCACGGTTCCATTCAAGGTAGATGCAATAGCTGTCGAACACATCTTTTGCTTCAAACAGGTACGTCCGACCGATAATGTCATAGACCTTCGCCACGTCCTCGCCTGTTTTCATCTTGCCCATCATGGCTGCACAGACGGAGCGCAGCTCACCAGAGTATTTGTAGGAATCGAACCGCTTGTCCTGTGGCAAGGCGTCTCTCAGGTTCACCACCGCCTGAAACCAGTCTTCGTAGACCTGCGCTTCGGTCGGATTCTGCTTTGCATACGCTTTGATGCTGTCAATGATGGCGATACACTGCTTTGGCTGCATAAAAAAATAGGCACCCCCTACCTGAAAATGTAAAGAGTGCCTACAACTGCACAAAAATCAAATATTCGGTTTTATTCTAGGTTGCGAACAATGTCAACTGAAAACGCCAGCTAGAACAATGCTAATCAGCCCTGCAACAACGCTGGTCAGAACGCCGCAAACAAATCCTATCCCACGTTCTTTCCACTGTTCAATCTTTTCCAACTTATGAATTTTCTTATAGTTCCTTGCACGTTCCAACAGCCAAAACGCTGTGTGCTGCGTATCGCCCCAGCGTATCAGCCCATCATTGGCAAGAGATTCAAGAACAAACTGTGCCGTAAAGTCCAGTTTGTCTTGCAGGGATTTTACAGAATAGAATCCATTCGGAAGGTCTGGTTCATAGGTATTCAGCGTGTCGATCAGGCGTTTCATGTTGTCACTGAGTATCACAGAACGCACCTCGCAACCACAACTACGATGAAGAACCCGGTAAGCAGCCCAACGACCGCTCCTGCAAGCCAATCATACGAGTTTCTGTTGTTCCACTTATCCATAGGCTCTTGCTCCTTTCACCTGTTCTGTTCAGCAATCCGATACCATGTCTGGCGGGTCACACCAAGCTGTTTGGCGGCGTCCGTGACCGTGAGAATACGCTTCTCCACCTGCTCGTGAAGAACGTCAAAGAGGTTTCGGTCATACTCGGTGGGTTTGCGGCCTTCCCTGTAATCGGGGCGCTGACTGGCAATCTTCTTGCCCTCTCTGGTACGCTCAACAATCATGTCACGCTCAAACTGGGCAAACACAAGGAACATACCTCTCATAGCCCTACTAGCAGGGGTGTTGTCCATCACGCCAAGATTCAGCACGTTCACCCGGATTCCTTTTTCAATCCATGAATCAATCAGTTCATACCCGCCGACAAGGCTTCTGGCGACACGATCTAGCTTTGTCACAACGATTGTATCGCCGCTCTGGACTTCCGCTTCCAGCTTGTCCAGTTCCTTACGTTCCATTTTAGTGCCGGTATATACCTCTTTGAAAATCTTAGTTGCGCCAGCGGCCTTGAGGGCTTCTTCCTGCGATTCAAGACTGTTGCCGTCAATCGCCTGTCCAGCGGAACTGACACGAGCATAACCGTAAATCATTCAGAATCACCGTCCTTTACTCTATGTCTATGCCTTCGCAATTTTTGAACTGTGCATCACGAGGGACAACTACAATTTTATAGCCCATCATATTCAGCATTTCGTTTAGCTTATTAACGCTAATATTTTTTTGAGAAAGACGTTCGCTTAAAGTTGGCTGTTTAATTTTAAGCCTGCTACAAAGCTCCGCTTGCTTTATGTCTTCTTTTCTCATAACTTCTTTTACTGCTTCTCCTGCTTTCATTTTGCGCCCTCTCTTTCTTGATGCCATTATATCAGATGAACCCTATAAAATCAAGACATTTCTGATATTTCCAATATTTTCCAGATAGCGCCCTTTATATTATATATAAATATACTCTAGTATGTATTTATACATACTAGAGTAGTATAGGAATGTTTACTTAGTTAATCACAATCAGGTAGAAAATTTTCTATAATAAGGAGTAATTCTGCCGAACTTCATTTCCGTAAAACTTTGGGTCTTGACAAGCATATTTTCACGATTTATACTTGTTCCAGCGAAAGCGAGGTGATAGGCTTGGCAAGACGAGCAGAAACCTCGGAACGTGATAAGCTGCGCATGATAAGCACCCGGCTCACAGAGAGCCAGATTGCAAGCATGGAAAGCAGCGCAAAGGCATTGGGCATCTCAAAGGTTGATGTTATCCGCATGGGTATCGAGTGGGTAGCATCCTACGTTGAGAACATCAAGGCATAAAAAATAAGCTATCAGCTGCAACCACCACGAAGCCACTGATAGCTTATCCACATCACGAAACGAGAACCTGCAACCACCAAGGGGGCAGTCTCCCTTTTCGGAATCTATTATACCAAAAAGGGCTGCTCTCCGCAAGAGTTAGGAGCAAAAAACATGAACTTTCCCACGACAACCGAAGAATTTCTGAAAACCCTCGCCCACGGCAAAGAGCCGACCAGTGAGGACAGGGAGTATGCCGAAGCGCTGGGTAAACTGTCCGAACTGAACTACCGGGCAGGGTACGAAGCGGGAGCAGCCAAAAATAAGGACTGAGTTTTGTGCAAAACGTAGAAAGTAGTTTGTCAAGATGAACGAACACTAAATGTAGTGTTTCGTGGGTCTATTCCCGCTTGACTTTACTACATTTTGCGATTACACTTAATGCACCTCAAAGAAAGGAGATAAGAACATGGCAAGAAGTCCTTACATCGAAGCATACCGCCATCAGGTAGCCGTTGGCTTCACTGATCGTCAGTATGAGTTGCTGGTAGAGCACTGCAAGAAGTGCCGCGTATCGCTGTCACAGGCCGTCCGCGATGCCTACCTTGAGAAGTACCCGATGCCCGATGAAAACGAAAAATGATACGCTCGCTGCTGTCGGCAAACTTTAGCGAACGTATCATGTAAACCCTGAGAGAAGCATTCTCTCGCCGTTATTATAGCAGAAAATCGCTTCTCTCACAAGTGAAAAGGAGCTTTTTAATGCAACTTTCTTTGTCTGAGAACATCAAAATATTCAACAACGCCGAGTTTGGCGAAATGCGTGTCACTATCATTGATGATGAGCCGTGGTTTGCTGGAAAAGATGTGGCCATTGCGCTTGGATACAGCAACGCAAGCAAAGCTGTAATGGTTCATGTCGAAGATTGCGACAAGTGCTCTGTAATGGTCAGTTTTGGGGCAGATTCCCAAAACGGGAACGTGCCGTCTGGCGAGAGCAAAACCACGTTTATCAACGAGAGCGGCCTTTACAGTCTGATTTTTAGCAGTAAGCTGGAAAACGCACAGCGGTTCAAGCATTGGGTCACTCACGAGGTCTTGCCGTCCATCCGTAAGAATGGAATGTACATGACCGACAACCTGTTGGAGACGGCTATTGCCAACCCGGACTTTGTGATCGGGCTGATTCAGAACATGAAAGCCGAGAAGGAAAAGAGTGCAGCGTTGCAGATGCAGAACAAGCAGCTCTGTGAGAAGAACGAGGAGATGCAGCCCAAAGCGGACTACTTTGATGACCTCGTGGCGTGGAACGTATCTACCAATTTCCGCTCGACCGCAAAGGAACTGCGTATTCCTGAACGCCTGTTCATCAAGATGCTTATTTCTGACGGTTACATCTACCGTGACAAGAGCAAAGGCATCCTGCCGAAAGCGGGCAAGGGTGACGGTCTCTTTGCCGTCAAGGAATACTGCAACCAGAAAAACAAGCACGGTGGCGTACAGACCAGAGTAACGCCGAAAGGCCGTGAGACGTTCCGTCTGCTTTATGCAAGCATTCGTAGAAACGGATAATTGAGTTTTTCTCATTTTTGAGAAAAACTCATACGGCGGACATTTTTGTCCTCCGTGAAATAGTCCAATAGAAAAGCCAGTGGTTAGAGAGCATCTAGCCGCTGGCTTTTTGTGTTATGCGTTAATCTTGAATGGCAACCACTTCATAAGAGCTATAACCAGTAAATCCACTCAATGGATGAAGCTCAAATGATGCTGTTTGGCCCGAAGCAAGGCTGTCCATGATGTAAGTATACTCACCGCCGACAGGAACTTCATTGCCTTCGGTGCCTTTCATCTTGTAAAGGACGATGACCTTGACCGCATTGCTTGTGAACTGGCTGTTGTTTGTAACCTGTCCAGTGAATCGCAAATCGTAGCCAGAGCCAAGTTTGGAAACGTTTGTAACAGCAAGTTCTCCAGCACGAACAATCTGATTGGCAGGGCTCGCTTCGTGAACGTTCCAGTTCTCTGCGCTTGTCGTATATTCAATTCTTGTCGGCTTAACGCCATCGGAATCAAAAGCGATATAATCGCCATACCAATAAGAATCACCCTCGCCAACCCAGTCCAGCGTTTCAGAATCGGTCTTTAAGACGGAGCCATCTTCGCCGTATACCGTGACATTCAGCGAAACAAAATCAACTGCCCAATCGGTGTTGGGATTTTCAACCAGAACTGCGTAAAACACATAGTATCTCGTTTTACCGTACTCGTATTTAACTTCAAGGTGACTGTGGGATTCCTTAATGTTTATTGGCTGAACTTGCGTTGCATTAGTTTCTTCCAGCTCAATAGGAGCAGACCATTCATCGGGTTTCGTTGTTGCCATTGCGCTAATAGGCATGGCAAGCATCATAGCCGCTGCTAGAGCCGCCGCAATGATTCTCTTTCTCATTTTTGATTCTTCCTTTCTTTGGCTAAAATTTTATATAACGCTTGAAATACCATGTGCCATAAGATACACACCAAAAACCAAAAAAGCGGCGCCGATAATAACGCCCCATATTGAAGCGGCAATCTTTTCGTTCTTTTCTCTTTTTTCTTTGTTCTTGTCATTCTTTTGGTTCATTACAGATTCCTTCCTTTCAAGGCTTGTAAGGCAAGTATAGCACAGAATGTAGACCCTTTGTAGGGGTCTTTTTGTTTTTGCGCGGAATTTTTGGGGCTTGCACAATCAGATGGGGTTTGGTTTGTAAGGATGAGGTGGGTCTTTTTTATTTTTTCGGTGGTTGAGGGACTGACCGGGCGGGGCTGGGCGGCGGCTATATACCCCGCCGGTGGAGACCCAAGCCCCAGCGCACCCGGACAAACTGCACAGCACAGGCAGCAGGGCAGACCATGCAAGGCACGACACACACGCCCGGACGCTGGACACGCTGCACTGATCTGCACCCGATACCAGACCGCCCGCGTTTGGTAGATCGTACCGGTGCGGAACGCTGGAGGGCGTGAAATGTGTCCGAAACTGAGCAGATTTGGACAGCATAATTTTACCATTTTGTGCCAGAAAAGTAAATCAGAAAAATCTTATATTTTTACTCAAAAGGTATTGACATATAAGATATATCTGATATAATAGACTCAAGATAAGACATATCTGATAACAACACATCGCGAAACGCCAAAACAGGAGGACAAAAACCATGAAAAAGACCTATAAATGCAGTGACCTTTATACCGCCACATTTGAGGACGGCGCGTTAATGACTGGCACACTTGACCAGCTCTATGCAGCCCAGAACAACCGCAAAATGACCATCAAGCCCGTTGTATGGCTCTGGTGCAGTGATAGCGGCCTGTATATGGTAGACTACATCTTAAAGGGCGCGGGTTGGACACTGGGCGTATTTGACACGCTGCCAGACGCAGAAAAGGCAGTGGCGGCGTTTAACGCACAGCCCGCCACAGATGTGGCAGCAATGCTCACGGCGGACGCTCTAAAGCGCTTTACCTGTGAGGTGGAGTGCAAGGCACTGGGCGACGATGGAAAGCAATACAATGCTTGTTGGTGCCCAGATTACGGGCAGATTTATTATACCATCCCGGCAAAAGTTAAGGTGTTGGGCTACATCCCGCAATATAAGGAGGTTTAAACAATGATTACTCTTGACTTTTCCCAGTGGGCTGCCCTCTGGTACGTGGGCGGCATAGCATCCGGCTTTCTTCTCTGCCTGGTCTGGCTCAACGACCGGGCAGAGCGATAATATAAGGAGGGCAAAATAATGACAGACTTGGAGCGCAAGTGTAACGAGTACCGAGAGTATAAGCGGCTGGCAGAGCAAGCGGAGCAGATGCGTGACAGCCTGCGAGATGAGATTATCGCCATGATGCAGGGCGCGCCGGAGGTTGTTGCAGGTGCTTGCAAGGTGATGTATAAGGACGTGCAGAGCGTCCGACTCGATAGCAAGCTTTTGCAGGCCGCACACCCTGATATTTACGCCGAGTGCAGCAAGCGCACCACATACAAGCGTTTTAGTGTGGTATGAGGGGGTGCGACAAATGATATTATCTTGTGTCCTGTTCTTCTTCTGGTTTTTCTCGGCGCTGTTTAAGGCGTCTAAGTGACGCCGATCGGATACTTTAGCGGGGCTGCACCGTAAAGCAACCCCGCCCCAGCCCAAAAGGGCAAAAATATTTTTGCAAGTCCATCTAATGGGGCTTGCAGTGTGGTATAATCTAATTACAGTTAAGGCCATGTAATGGCAGGAGGTATTAAAAATGGATAATAACATTTACCAGATTGAGCGGTCAATCAAGCGCCAAATCGAGTTTTTGACCCGGCACTATTATGAGGACCTCGACAAAAAGCAAAAGCACGCTGACGGCTCTTATATGTATTGCGTGGACCAGCATATTATAGAGGGCCTCGAAATGGCCCTTAATATCATTGACTTATACAAATAACCGCAAAATATAATTCATTTCCACCCCGCCCACGCTGGCGGGGCTTTTATTTTGCCCTGCTGCAATACTGCTAAACACAAGCGTTTACAGCGCGTTTTGTGTCGTCCATGCAGTTTATACCACCTACGCTACAAAACAGCACACAGGGCTTTACAGGGGCTTTTCCTGCGATTTGTCCCATTTTACTGCCGCAGACACAAGGCCGACACAAGCGGCTACAATACCACCTGTACCACGTTAGAGCGTATCACAGCGACGCAGCACAGGTCACCACAGCCGCCCTATTATAATAAGGTATATATAAGAGTGCAGCATATCGCAGACCGTGCCAGCCCGGCGGGGTCAGCTCCTGTCATGTGCGGATCGCTAGCAAGTGCTGACACGCTGTCAGCAGTACAGACCCGGCGCACCGGCTGGCACCCTCCACCCGGCGGGACAGTCCAGCAGCAGGAGCGCGGCGGGCGGCGCGGAACCATTGGCGGCTCTCGCTGCATCTCTTTTCGGGCTTTCGCCCGATAACTAATAGAGGTCAGCAATAGTCGCAGCGTCCCGGCTGAAATAGTTGTAGCAGCTTCTGGAATAGTCGTAGCCAATAGTCGCAGTTTCTCCAATAAAATAGTCGTGGAATAGTCGTAAAGTCGTCAGACAACTAACTTTTGAAAGTCCTATATATAGTATAGTAACGAGAAGTCCGCTGATAGTCGTAGAGTAATAGTCATAGCGTTTTCTTGCGAACCATCGTCAAATAGTTGTGTATTTTTTGTGTGAAATAGTCGTTCGCCTTTTAGGAAAAGGAAGATGCGATAGTCGCTAAGCCATCAGACCACCAAAAAATCAATATGTGTCAAGATACCTGTCAATTTTATTCTCGTCTAGCCATACCAAATTCGTATGCCAATAGTACTTATTATAACATACGCTTATATATCCTAGTAATTATCTAGGGATTATTCTACCAGAATAGTCGTATCATCTAATTCGGTCTGTTTCTGCTCGTTTTAATTCCCAGTAACACGCTATGGTATATCGTTCAATCCATAGCATTCTGCTAGGAATAGTCTATGCAACATTTTTACATATTCAACGGACTACAAAATGAAGTCAATTCTCCATGTGAAATAGTCGTAGCTGGTGACGGGTCAGATGCCACTATCCTTTTCAGGATAGATGCCGTTACCATTGGAGGTCACCCGGTCAGCGCGGTGCGCCGGACGATAGAAGGTGACGTAACGTAGAGGTCAGATTGACGGTATGCCCATATTCAGCCAATAGAACCTGACGGCAGATGATGGTAATGGTCTGACCTGCTGGCTAACGGTATAGCTTTTGAAGATAGAGGGTTGTAGGGGGAAAGAACCTTCGCAAAAACATCTGGTTGTTGCTTTTAGTTGTTGCAGTTGTCGTACCATTTTGGCGTGGGGGCCTCAAACAATTTATTTGTTTGAGGGGGGAG
>OLIC01000052.1_pt1 | contig 32971 bp, 31 predicted proteins | sample 1609711 | NCBI WGS metagenome assembly OLIC01 (sample SAMEA4350152, study PRJEB24818) | metagenome | biome: human; feature: gut; material: faeces | place: Denmark | collected 2013-09 | reverse complement strand
AGTGAAGACGTAAAGCTTCAGTGATCCAGGTCCGGTGTTTCATACGATAGTGTCCATTAAAAATGATGGACATTATTTTTGTAGAGCCGGAGGAAACAGACCAGACGGTTTAAATGAGCCGGTTACCCTTTGAATGCCCATTTGGTAATTCAGAATTACCTCGGAATATGCACAATACTATAAAGTCAGGAGTCAAACTCAAACTCGTTTGGCTTGAACGTGGTCATACCAAAGCAGACATTGTTGCAGATGTACTTGCCACAGCAGGTTTCCCTGATTTTGGGGATCAGTTGAAGCTGCTGGCTACCAGCAGCCTGCAAAAAACACATAAGCTGGCCTGAAAGGAATACTTCACAATGAATATCATTGTGTTGGTAACCTGCTGTTATCGTGATGAAATTACCGCTCAATTTTTTCGGTTGACGCGGTCTGTTCCTGCATGGTTTTCATCTTTAGCTTCTGTTTTTCCCTTACTGCCAGCCAGCGTCTGGCATTCTGCGCATCGCATTCTGATACCTGACCTGCTGGTAGTCCATCCAGTCCATAACGAGGGATACCTGCGACAGCAGTACGCAGCAGATATACCTGTCGGGTGGTGATGCAGGATATTGCACAGGACCATTCATCCAGTGTCAGTTCTGTCTCAGGGTGTTCTGTCAGGAATGCGGCAAAATCATTGGTTATGCCAATTTTCAGTGGAAGAAATCCCCCGCTTTCTGCGCGAAGATGGGGAAACAGAGACTTAACTTTTTCCACGCAATTGTGAGTAAATTCATGAGTCCAATGAGGCTGGCGTGGAAAACGGTGTCTTTTCCTTTTTTTCTTACTGGCAGAAGCTTCAGGGGGATGAGTATCGACGGCAGGAGAACTGCTTCCCACAGATACTGGATCTTCCATCTTTACCGTCTCTGAACGTGCGATAACACCTGTTTTTTCAGATAAGGAAGGGGGTAAAAGAGAGCGACGTTTTTTCACCATAATGATGGGTGTTTTCTTTTCTTCCTGATATTTCCCCATAAAAACCTCTACGATGTGTTCTTATATAATAATATATATCATATTTTCACAATTAACATAATATCTTCGTTAAGAAAATAACAGAACAAAATTTGTTGTTTTTTTATGACAGGTATGAAATGAGCCAGCATAATTATATTAATCATTATCCCAAATGAGTTTTTGTATTTGCTCATTCGGGATGGTTGGATATTTTAAGTTATATCTACTGTATCATTCTCAGGTAATCGTTCCATTAAATCAGAAACTACGGGCTGTAACCAGTCAGTGACTTCACTTACATACTGATGCCATTCGGGATGCCTGGAGGCCAGATCCATCACTCGTGTTAACCCGGACGGACGATCAATTCCCAATTTAGTTAAAATGTTCGAGATATAATTATGAGCATCAAGTTCAACTCTGATATCCCTTGCTGCTTCTATTATTTCTAAATATTCTCCACCCAATCCGTCCAGTGGGACATTTGTAATAAGATAATGAATGTATTGTTCAGGCTTAACTCCATTTGGGAGATTAAATTGTTTTACTTTTCCTTCCGCTGCCGCTTTTAACTCATAAGTTCGTGATTCTGTGCCGGTAAAAACTTTATCAAGAGCAGTTTTCTTTTCATTTTCTGTGGAGTATTTGTCGCCATCAAGAATATAAAGTTTATCAGATAGATTATCTCCACGAATAAGTGTACTGGCAAGTAGAGTGAATGCGTTTGAAGCTGCGCCAAATTTAAATATTTTCACATATCTGCTGGCCTTAAGTGAAGAACATATTTTATTTATTATTGCAACAGCAAGATCATCTTCCACATATATTTCAATGGGAGTTGTTGATTTACCTGTTAATCTGTTTATAGCATCAGGTTTTGTTTCTTCAAATGAATAACTACGGCCTTGAATGTTTACGACGTGTCTTATATTTATCTTGTCTGATAAAGTGGTTACCATTTCTCTATGGGTAGTGAAGATGATTTGTTTATTTTTATCTTCGGCATGAGTTGATATGACGTCTATTAACTTTTTCAATGCTTCGTCATGCAACAGCAAATCTAATTCATCGATTAATATTAAGGCGTTCTTGTCCGCTTTCAATATTGTTTCCAGAATTAAAAATATCTTTTGCTCTCCTGCGCTCATACTTAATGATGAGTAGGCCAGTCCCTCTGACTCAACTCCAATCAATATTTTTCCATTGGGTTGTTGATGTTGATTGAAACTTGTATATGGTTTATTAAGTATATAGGAGGCGTAATGAAGAATGTTTGTTATTAAATCATTACTGACACTGCTGGTTTCATACTGAATATTATTCTTTTTTTCTGATTCTATTATAGGAACACATTTATCAATGCCAAGATAGTAAACTTCTCTTAAAGGACGACGAGCATAAATCTGAATCCATCGTGAGCCTCGAACATCAGCTTTTCCATAATTTTTTAATTCATTTTCAATCATTACACCATCTTTACGATAAGTTAAATTTACAATGAAGTCACTGCCGTTCCATTCAGCATGTGGACTGCGTGGAAAAAAATGCATTAACCGATGGTCTTCACCGGGGAAACCTTTTTCAGGCATGTATATGCTTGCTATAGCATGGAGTATTGTTGATTTTCCGCTTCCATTTGGACCTAAAATTGCGGTTAACGCATGAGGTTTAAAAATAATCTCGTTTAATCCATTTATACATTTTAGTTTGTTAATTTTAATGGAGTTCAAGACTTGACCAGTAATGGTTTTTTTCTTTTTTTCTGCCATTTTCAAATCCTAGCATTATGTTGGGGGAATTCACCATGTAATTCAGAAACATATAACTGTGAACAGAGGATATATCAAATCCTTTTAATATTCTATTTGGCACAGTATTCTACATCAGGCCTCTTTTATGCTACAGACTTTTTGAGATGTCTGTAATTTTAGACTTAATGTTATGACTGATCATATCTCCTATCCACTGGTGGCGCAGGAAAGTTAACCGGCTGCCACCATGGGATGATGTGTAAACCGTGCACAGGCGTGTTCTTACGGAGCGGCACTTTCATTTATCTGCACGCGAACCTCTATTCCTGCATCGTGACAGGCCTGCAGCCACTGCGCCACTTCCAGCGGATCGCCCTCCCGGCGTACCACCCTGCCTTCTTTATCCCATAACTGCAGACAGGTGCTGCCGTCGAGACGCACCACAAAATCCCCACGGCAGGCCTGATACGTTATGCCGTTCAGCTGTACCGCCAGATCAGTGGCAGAAGTGCCGTCTGCGGGCAGACCTGCTGCCGGGACCAGCGGCAGCAGGTCTGCCGCACGCTGTTCTGCCCGGAGGCGGTCCTGTTCTGCCAGCAGCAGAGGCTGTGCCACGGCCCGGCCGGCGTCCGTCAGCTCCACTGCCAGCTGCAGGTTCGGAGCGCGCAGGGTACGCAGCCAGCCGGCATCCTCCAGACGACGGCAGGAGGCGCGCAGGTTTGGCCCGTAGACCGGGGCTTCCCCGCTTCGCTCCAGCACCCGTTCTATGTTCCGCGTCAGCACGGGTCCTGGCCGTTTTTCATCAAGGGCAGCCAGCACAATCAGCACTCTCCGCTGCAGTGGCGACGGTCGGCGGCTCTGGGTCATTACCTGTCATCCTCCGGCCAGATGAGCTTTCTGAGGCGCTGAAAGTCGGCGTCAATGAGCTCCTGTCTCTTTATGGCATTCATTGAGGCATAGCCATTTATGGCCAGTTCATGCCAGAAGATCAGCACGGCTCCGACTTTGGCTGACTCGCAGAGATAAATCGCGCCCTGGCTGTCCAGATTGCATTCCTGGATGCGTTTTTGGGGTCTGAAGTCCAATGGAACGAAAACGTACGTTAGTGAAGTAACTGTATGATATATCAAGACATAATAGACATAGAAAAACGCCATCAAAACGGTGTCTTTTTAATCGAAAATTGGCACTTAACGGACGGCATTGTCTACTAATCGATTTTTAAGACGATAATTTTCCTCTTACCGTACATTTTCGTACGGTTGGCCCTCAAACCCCTATATCTCCTCAATTATATTGATTATATTGATGATGAAGATTATCGTCGGCGGATCCTGACGCAGCTCAATCGAGGAGAAGGCCGCCACGCTGTGGCTCGTGCGATTTGTTACGGACAACGCGGAGAGATCAGAAAGCGTTATCGTGAAGGGCTGGAAGATCAACTGGGGCTCTGGGGCTGGTTACTAATGCAGTGGTTCTGTGAAACACGCTCTATATGCAGGAAGTGTTGAGCTGGATGCGCCGTAATGGAGAAGAAATTATAGATGAAGATATCGCTCGGCTATCTCCCCTTATGCTCGGGCATATCAATATGTTGGGCCATTATACATTCACACTGCCAGAGGATATTTTAAAAGGATAGCTGAGAGCTCTAAATTTAAATATAAACAACGAATTATCTCCTTAATGTACGTTTTCGTTCCATTGGCCCTCAAACCCCGGGAATATTAACGTCAGCGGGTAACGTCAACTTAAGATACAACGACTGTCTGAATATCGTGGGTCAAGGACAGTTTTATTTACTCTAGGCACAAAGCCATTATTAAAGAGGCGCCGCCATTTACCCTCGATATGACTATCCGGTAGATATGTAAAAATCCTTATTCAAATATAGTCAAATCTATTGATAGAACTGGTTTGTCAACTGAAAGTAAAAACATTCCATAAAGCTCAGAAATGGATATTATCACAGAAATAGATATAGACAAACCAAACGCAATCTCTTATACTTTCAAAGCTTTATAGAATACTACCATGGGAGATTTAAGTAGATGTTAGACAAGGAGACTATGCTTTTAACATGTTAGCAATCCCTTTACCAAATACAACTTTAGTTTATATATCCCCTTTAAGTTAAAGGATAGCGGGAATACGATTTTACTTCGTCTCTATTAATATGAATCGTAATAGATGAGATACAACAACTTAATAAGGCAACAATCCCTTGCCGTATAGTAACACTGGACGGGGAGAGTATGTAATGCAAACAGAAAATGGAGGGTAAAAGATCACTTTTATTTTAACCTGAAAGTACAAGGAGCTATCTCTTTTAAAAGACAATAAATGTTATTTATGTTGTCTTTATTTGTTGTGTGGATATTTTTTGATAAAAGACAGGATTCTATATATGAATAAAGTGTTCTCTCTTAAGTATAGTTTTTTAGCCAAAGGTTTTATTGCTGTTTCTGAACTTGCCCGTCGCGTTTCTGTTAAAGGGAAACTGAAGAGTGCTTCATCAATAATTATTTCACCAATAACAATTGCTATTGTTTCTTATGCCCCCCCATCTCTTGCTGCAACAGTTAATGCAGATATATCGTATCAAACATTTCGGGATTTTGCCGAAAATAAAGGAGCTTTTATAGTTGGCGCATCAAATATAAATATCTACGATAAGAATGGAGTGTTAGTTGGAGTGCTTGATAAAGCTCCAATGCCTGATTTTAGTAGTGCCACGATGAATACAGGGACATTACCACCAGGAGACCATACACTGTACTCACCTCAATATGTTGTCACAGCAAAGCATGTTAATGGATCAGATATAATGAGTTTTGGACATATTCAAAATAATTATACTGTAGTAGGAGAGAACAACCATAATAGCCTTGATATTAAAACACGACGTTTAAATAAGATTGTCACGGAGGTCGCCCCTGCAGAAGTCTCCAGTGTTGGAGCTGTAAATGGCGCTTATCAAGAAGGGGGGCGTTTTACAGCCTTTTATAGGCTTGGAGGTGGATTGCAATATATAAAGGATAAAAATGGAAATCTTACACCGGTATATACAAATGGTGGTTTCCTAACTGGAGGAACTATCAGTGCTTTAAGCTCATATAACAATGGGCAAATGATTACTGCACCTACAGGAGATATTTTTAATCCTGCTAATGGGCCTCTTGCAAACTATCTAAATAAAGGTGATAGTGGCTCTCCTTTATTTGCGTATGACTCTCTGGAAAAAAAATGGGTTTTAATTGGCGTTCTTTCATCAGGAAGTGAGTATGGTAATAACTGGGTTGTCACAACTCAAGATTTTCTTAATCAGCAACAAAAGCATGATTTTGATAAAACAATATCATATGACTCTAAAAAGGGGAGCTTACAATGGAGATATGATAAAGACGCAGGAGTGGGAACATTAAGTCAAGAGGGAGTTGTGTGGGACATGCATGGAAAAAAAGGGGAAGACCTAAATGCAGGTAAAAATCTTCAATTTACAGGAAATAATGGAGAGGTTATTTTACACGACTCTATAGATCAAGGGGCTGGCTATCTGCAGTTTTTTAACAACTACACAGTTACATCCTTAACTGACCAAACATGGACCGGAGGTGGTATCATTACTGAAAAAGGTGTAAATGTGCTTTGGCAGGTTAATGGTGTTAATAATGATAACTTACATAAAGTTGGTGAAGGCACATTAACTGTTAATGGAAAAGGGGTTAATAATGGAGGACTGAAAGTCGGTGATGGAACCGTAATTCTGAATCAACGCCCTGATGATAATGGACACAAGCAAGCCTTTAGCTCTATTAACATTTCCAGTGGTCGTGCAACAGTTATACTTTCAGATGCTAATCAAGTTAACCCAGATAAAATATCATGGGGATATAGAGGCGGCACTCTTGATTTAAATGGAAATAATGTAACCTTTACTCGTCTTCAGGCTGCAGATTATGGTGCTATTATTTCTAACAATAACAAAAACAAATCTGAATTAACACTTAAATTACAAACACTAAATGAAAATGACATTAGTGTTGATGTGAAGACATATGAAGTTTTTGGGGGGCGTGGTAGTCCAGGTGACTTATATTATGTTTCTGCATCAAATACTTACTTTATCCTGAAATCAAAGGCGTACGGTCCATTTTTCAGTGATTTAGATAATACCAATGTCTGGCAAAATGTTGGTCACGATCGTGATAAAGCGATTCAAATCGTGAAACAGCAGAAGATTGAGGAAAGCTCTCAACCTTATATGTTTCATGGACAACTTAATGGTTATATGGATGTAAATATACATCCACTCTCTGGTAAGGATGTGCTGACTCTTGATGGTTCTGTTAATCTGCCTGAAGGGGTGATAACGAAAAAGTCAGGTACTCTGATATTCCAGGGGCATCCGGTGATTCATGCTGGAATGACAACCTCAGCCGGCCAGAGTGATTGGGAAAACCGTCAGTTTACAATGGATAAACTGAAGCTTGATGCAGCAACATTCCATCTCTCCAGAAATACTCGTATGCAAGGAGATATTAGTGCTGCCAACGGAAGTACCGTCATTCTGGGAAGTTCTCGGGTCTTTACTGACAAGAATGATGGAACCGGTAATGCAGTATCTTCTGTTGAAGGGAGTTCCACTGCAACAACAGCTGCTGACCAAAGTTATTACAGTGGTAATGTGCTGCTCGAAAACCATTCGTCTCTGGAGGTCAGGGAGAATTTTACTGGTGGTATTGAGGCTTATGACAGTTCTGTTAGTGTGACCTCTCAGAATGCTATTCTTGACCATGTTGGTAGCTTTATTAATAGTAGTCTGCTTCTCGAAAAAGGAGCAAAACTGACTGCACAGAGTGGTATTTTCACAAATAACACTATGGAAATAAAAGAAAACGCCTCTCTGACTCTGACAGGGATCCCTTCTGTAGGAAAGCCGGGGTATTATTCACCTGTAATCTCGACTACAGAAGGAATTCATCTCGGTGAGCGGGCCAGCCTTTCAGTGAAAAATATGGGCTATCTGAGTTCAAATATTATAGCAGAGGACTCTGCAGCAATTATTAATCTGGGAGACAGTAATGCAACTATCGGGAAGACGGACTCTCCATTATTCAATACCTTAATGAGGGGATATAATGCTGTTTTGCAGGGCAATATTATGGGGCCACAGAGCTCAGTGAATATGAACAATGCTCTGTGGCACTCTGATAGAAATTCGGAAATCAAAGAGCTGAAAGCCAACGACTCCCAAATAGAGTTAGGTGGAAGAGGGCATTTTGCAAAACTGCGGGTAAAAGAGCTTATTGCGTCTAACTCAGTGTTTCTTGTACATGTAAACAATGGCCAGGCTGACCAGTTGAATGTTACCGGCAAACTGCAGGGCAGCAATAATACTATTCTTGTTAACTTTTTTAACAAAGCAGCCAATGGTACAAATGTGACGTTAATCACTGCACCAAAAGGCAGTGATGAAAATACATTCAAGGCCGGAACCCAGCAGATTGGATTCAGTAATATCACGCCAGAAATCAGGACAGAAAATACGGATACAGCCACAAAGTGGGTGCTGACTGGATATCAGTCTGTCGCTGATGCCAGAGCCTCGAAAATCGCAACGGACTTTATGGATTCAGGTTATAAATCCTTCCTGACGGAAGTCAATAATCTGAACAAACGTATGGGGGATTTACGGGATAGTCAGGGAGATGCTGGAGGGTGGGCGCGTATCATGAATGGTACCGGTTCAGGTGAGAGTGGTTACAGAGATAACTATACCCACGTTCAGATTGGTGCAGACAGAAAGCATGAGCTGAACGGTCTAAATTTATTCACCGGTGCATTACTGACCTATACAGACAGCAATGCCAGCAGCCAGGCTTTCAGCGGTAAAACAAAATCGCTAGGGGGAGGGGTGTATGCATCAGGTCTCTTTGAGTCTGGAGCTTATTTTGACCTGATTGGTAAATATCTCCATCATGATAATCGGTATACGTTGAATTTTGCCTCCCTGGGGGAAAGAAGCTATACCACCCATTCTTTGTATGCTGGAGCTGAAATCGGGTATCGTTATCACATGTCAGAAAATACATGGGTGGAACCACAGATGGAACTGGTTTATGGTTCGGTATCAGGAAAGTCATTTAACTGGAAAGACCAGGGAATGCAATTGAGTATGAAAGACAAAGACTATCACCCACTAATTGGTCGAACAGGCGTGGATGTAGGTAGAGTGTTCTCTGGAGATACCTGGAAAGTAACAGCACGTGCAGGACTGAGTTACCAGTTCGATTTGCTGGCAAATGGAGAAACTGTTTTACAGGATGCTTCTGGTAAAAAACACTTCAAAGGTGAAAAAGACAGCAGGATGCTAATGAACGTGGGAACGAATGTGGAAGTTAAAGACAATATGCGTTTTGGTCTGGAGTTGGAGAAGTCGGCGTTTGGGAGATATAATATAGACAACTCTATAAATGCTAACTTCCGTTATTATTTCTGATTTTGATAGCTGCGCAGCTATCCAACATAATGCGAACTAGTTAAGGGAGCTGATATCACCTTAACGATAGTACAGCGACGGCTTCCATAATAGGGAGCCGCCTTCTTATTATAGCAGGATATGGGGGGGTCGCGCCCATTTCCTCTATAAGTCTCACCTTGTTTGGGTAATTAATTGAATTTATTTATAAAACGTTGCAATTTTAGCATCATTTTTTATTGTTCTTTTGTAAGCGTCAACGGAGCACCGTACTTCTCGGGGCGCTTACCGATTAACGGACATTCGCTCAAAATCTCTTAGCTGAAATCATTGGTAAAATAAGGAAGTAAAGACAGGTGTTCTCTAATGTTTTAGATATTTACGTGGCGTACACTCATAGTATTGTCTGAAAAGGCATACAAAGTACGATGTACTACTAAACCCACACATTTCAGACACATATTTTATCGGATGATTTTGCTTTAGCAATTTAATGGCAAGCGACATCCTGGTATCAAGTAATATTTTACTAAAAGAAGTGTTTTCTAATAATAGTTTCTTCTTTATTAAGCTCTCACTCATGTAAAGATAATCAGCTAAATCTCTCAGTTTCCAGTGTTTAGAAACATCTGAAAGAAAAATGCTTCGAACTTTTCCTGAAAACGTAGGCATTCCTGATGTGAGGAATGCTCTTAAGTTTGCTACATCACTAAATACTGAGAGCAATGAAAAAAATATTGCATCCTTAAAATCTGGATGTATATGATTTTGTGAATTTATATTATCTATCATACTTATTAATAAATCTGGATAAGCAAAGCTTTTCCTTAAAATGCAGGGGGGGGTCTCCAGAAACTGTTTCTCACAGTGGTTGTAATACGATAAATAGTTTCTAACGGTATCTTCGTTAAGTTCAATTTCCAGATATTTATCTGAATAGCTCTGCAAAAAATCTCTTTCTGAATGCTTAAGCAACAGAACATCACCATAGTTTAATATCAGGAAATCCTTAAGAAACTGAAAATTTATTGGTTTCTTTATGAGAATAAAGTAACACACTCCGGGCATAGCTACTATCCTTCTCAAAAGGCTTTTTTAAAGAATAGATAGATACAGAAACAGAAATCAAGCACATGCGTGAAATATAAATTTATTGATGTACATCACATTTTTTGCTTATCTAAATTGAAAATCACTGAACCACATCTAAATGAATAATACTTATAAAAAAGTTAGGAAAGAATGTTAACATGACATATAGTATATGTTTAGTCATAATTTATCCTCGACAAATCTATTTTAAGGTGGAGTATATATGGAAGTAATTTACATTGCAGAACCAATAATATCCACAAACATTAACAAACTAATTGCTGTTGAACTATTGAGTAGATTTTATTCTAAAACTGGAGTTCCTCTCTCTACGCAGAGAGTTTTAAGCATGTTTACAACCGCAATGAAAATCAATCTACTTAAGTCTCAAATAAAAGAAATAATTAATCACAGGGATTTTTTCGAACATCATGGAGTACTGTGTTCTGTGAATATTGATTACGAAACCTGCCTATATATTAGTTGTAATAATGAAATTCAAAAAACAATATCCGAAAATAAATTTATAGCACTTGAAATATCAGAAACATATCCTGAGCTAACTCAGAACAATGATGTTATACCTTTTCTTTGCTCTCTTACAGAGTATATCTGGCTTGATGATTTTGGTAGTGGGAATAGCACCATGCACACAGCGATGAAAAATAAATATCACGCCATAAAACTTGACAAATTATTTTATCAGGAAAACATAGGCAAACCATATTTTAAGGGAGTTATTAATAATTTAAAAAAATTATGCCCAAATATTATAGCTGAAGGTGTAGAAAATATCTATTACAATGGATTATCAATGAATACTGGATTATGGGGCACTCAAGGATATTTTTTCCCTTCTGTGCCTCTATCTGAAATTAAACACATGAATAGTGCGTGGCTATAAATATATGAGATATCGGAAGGAAGATGTGTTTTCATCTGAATACAGAAATTTCCTAAACATCACTGTTCTGGCGAGTTATAAAAAAATCCTGTTGCATCACCAAACGTAGATCATTAACCATAGATAGTTACTGGCAGAGCGCTACGTGAAATCAGAGATTTTGCCAGAGGCATTACAAACCAGATTTTACAAAGAAGAAAGTGATTTCGCTGACTTTCGGACATATCTGTTTAACAATGTCCGAAACCGGTTGGTTTAGGACACAAAAACCGCCGCAGCCTTGCTATTCTGGCGATCACTAAAAACGATTTGGTTAAAAATAGTCCTAGCGTGGGATATTTTCCGAATTCCAGGCGCCCCCTGTTATCTCATTCGCTCACTGGCGATATTATAGGGCTCCGTTTGGGAAACGGAAAATATTGTACGTTAAGGCTGTTTTTTAATCAGGTTTAACCTCTTTATAGAGAGCCTGAATGCGACAAACCTGGGAAGTACTATAGCCTGTCGCCTCTGCCGTTTCACGGATGCTCAGTTTCTTGACCTGTCGGTAGTACATCACTTTCTGATGCCGTTCCCGATCGGCCTGTTTTCCCCGATATTTCCCCAGCGTATGGGCTCGTTCAATTCCTTGTTTTTGACGTTGGCGACGACTTAACCAGTCTTTATGCGACATCGCGGCCATCAGGTCTATAAGCATATTATTTATTGCTGTTATCACTGCACGAGTAATCGGATCAGATTGTGAAGGATCTTTATCTGACAGGGCTTGCCATGATGTTGGTACATCAAGACTGACAATCCGCAGTTCGTGTTGTTCTATCTGCTTTTTCAGCGTTATCCAGTCGCTGTTACTCAGTCGCGTCAGGCGGTCTATCTGCTCGACCAGCAAAATATCATTACAGTGGCTGTCCATCAGTAAGCGTTTCAGTTCCGGGCGGTCAAGTTTTGTACCGCTGATATTTTCCCGGTAGTAGCTGGCGATTTTATGCCCCCGTTCCTGAACGAACTGCTCCAGCATCTCTTTTGCCCGCTCGGCGAACTGATCTTCCGTCGATGCCCTCAAATAAGCTCTGATGAACATTTTATCACCATGTTATCGCATTTAGATTGTTGCATTTATTCTATCGTATATAGGTTATGTCATTTAACGTACACCGTCACATTTTGGTTATTGCGTCAGGGTGTACCCTTATGCAATAACTTTTTCATCAAAAATAACGTACTGAATAATTCACAAGGAGAACTATATGGCAAGGAGGCAGATTCTTTCTCTATCGGAAAGAGAATCATTACTGGCATTGCCAGACGATGAGTTAACACTGACTCGAATGACGTATTTCAGTGAGCAGGATCTGGCAATTATCAAATATATCCATGAGATATCCGAAAGGGATTTAAAAAAGTCAGAGCTTAAGGAATTCTTTTGAGCATAGACACTGCATCGGACTCAGGCATCGCAAACTGCACCCGGTGCCGTGCAGCCACATCCAGTGCAAACACCTTCGTGTAGACCTCCGTTGAGCTGATGGACTTATGCCCCATCAGGCTCTGCAGGACCTTCAGCGGTATACCGGCATACAGCATGTGCATCGCATAGGAATGGCGGAACGTATGTGGTGTGACCGGAACAGAGAACGTCACACCGTCAGCAGCAGCGGTGGCAACCGCCTCCCCAATCCAGGTCCTGACCGTTCTGCCCGTCACTTCCCAGATCCGCACTTTCTCTGTCCTGCCTGTTCGTTTATTACGCCGTTCCATGGAGATTTTCAGTGTTGCCACCATCGTCTGCAGCTGGCTGACGTACCAGAAGTCGGAGAGCGGAACCAGCCGGTAAGTCTGCTGCCTGGCTGGCGTTCTTCCTGCCGTCCTGGCTGCTTTTTCGGTCCGTTGTTTCAGGGCCGCAAGCTGCACAAACGGATACGGAGGCGTGAGCGAAAAATCCCCCCGCGTCAGCGCCAGTGCTTCATTAATGCGCGCACCGGTGTTCCACAGTGTGGCCAGCAGCATTTTGCGGCGCAGATCCGGGACGTAATGGAGCAGGGCACTCACTTCAGGGGCGAGCAGGTATTTTGGCAGTTCATCATGAACCATCGACATCTGGCGGAGTGCCAGCGCAGCCGGATAATCAATGGCAACAGGCAGCGATGCAGGCTGTTCGGCAGAATACACTGCCGGTACCATGGCTGCAGACTGGCTGTGTATAACGGAACCTGACATTTATATTCCCCAGAACATCAGGTTAATGGCGTTTTTGATGTCATTTTCGCGGTGGCTGAGATCGGCCACTTCTTCCCCGATAACGGAGACCGGCACACTGGCCATATCGGTGGTCATCATGCGCCAGCTTTCATCCCCGACATGCACCACCGGGTAAAGCTCACGGGAGACTTTGTCTGACAGCAGGCGGGCGCTGGCCAGGGGGATCACCATCCGTCGCCCGGGCGTGTCAATAATGTCACTCTGGACATCCACAAACAGACGATAACGGCTCTCTCTTTTATAGGTGTAAACCTTAAACTGCATTTCACCAGTCCCTGTTCTCATCGGCAAAAGAGCCGTTCATTTCAATAAACCGGGCGACCTCAGCCATCCCTTCCCGATTTTCTGCTTTCCAGCGTTCGGCACGCAGACGACGGGCTTCATTCTGCATGATGGTGCTTACCAGACCGGAGATATTGACATCATATGCCTTGAGCAACTGATAGCTGTCACTGTCGACGGTGACTGTAATGCGCCGTTTCATAATGCACCTCATCACACATACTCTCTGTACACAATTAAGTATACACCAGTATTACGCTATAGCATGCCTCCGGCAATGGAATATTGTTATCAGGCTATTATTAACACTCACATCAATAACCAACATAAAAAGTGATCATGGCAATAATAGCCGGAAATGTAGTAATCATGCTAAATTACAGGATGACTGTTTTTCCATGATCCGATTTTTATCGTATTCAGGATTTTCCGGAAATGAATCACGATCAGTGAATAAGCGAAGCGATCTTTTCTGTCGCTGATGACTGACTCGGGAACACGGGAAGAAACACAACATACAGTGTCATGTCAGCAGAGCTGGACACCACATCATGTGAAAGCGGGCCGGCGGGCGGCAGCGAAGGATCCGCGGATCCGTAACTCACAGAAACCGGATCTGCGGGGCAGAAAAGCCCCAGATAATATGATAATTAAGCAATACTCATAAAATCATATCAAATATGATTTTTAGCTGTAATAACATTATCAGATGGAGCGTGCAGGATGGATGAAGAAAGGGTGTTTTCACTCAGCTATGAACAACTGACCCGGTTTGCGGAACAACGCATCCGGAAATGCAATCTGGACAGCCAGGGCGTGACTTATCTCTGCGAATCAGCCAAAGCCGGAGCCGTGCTGATCTTCTGGCATGAACTGGCCATAAATGGCTATTCTTCAATGAATGCCATAAAGAGACAGGAGCTCATTGACGCCGACTTTCAGCGCCTCAGAAACCTCATCTGGCCGGATGGTGACAGGTAATGACTCAGAGCCGCCGACCGTCTCCACTGCAGCGGAGAGTGCTGATTGTGCTGGCTGCCCTTGATGAAAAACGGCCAGGCCCCGTGCTGACGCGGGACATAGAACGGGTGCTGGAGCGAAGCGGGGAAGCCCCGGTCTACGGGCCAAACCTGCGCGCCCCGAATCTGCAGCTGGCAGTGGAGCTGACGGATGCCGGCCGGGCCGTGGCACACCCTCTTCTGCTGGCAGAACAGGACCGCCTCCGGGCAGAACAGCGCACGGCGGAAGTTGTTGTACTGCCGCTGATCCCGTTATCAGTTCCGCCCGCAGAAGGCACTTCTGCCAAAGACCTGCCGGTGGAGCTGGGCGGCATGACGTATCAGGCCTGCCGTGGGGATTTTGTGGTACGTCTCGACGGCAGCACATGTCTGCAGTTATGGAATAAAGAAGGCAGGGTGGTACGCCTGGAGGGCGATCCGCTGGACGTGGCGCAGTGGCTGCATGCCTGTCACGATGCCGGAATAGAAGTTCGTGTACAGGTTAATGAAAGTGTCACTCCGTAAATAAACACTGCACTGAAATTTCTTTTTTTCATTGGAGCACCTGAACAGAGGTAAGCATATCACCTCTGTTCAGATAGCTAAATTTAGTTTACCACCTCAAGGTTCTTAGTGAGCCGTTTTTAAAAGATATGATAATATATTATTGTTTATAAATTGTTGATGTTTGATTTAGTAGTATATAAAGTTCACTAACTCTATTTGGCTTTTCTTTTATCTCTACTTACTGGGTGCCAGAACCTTTAAATTTTAAACGGAGGGAGCATTTTGTTTAAAGCAAATCATGTTCCGGTATTAATGTATCATCATGTCAGCCATTGCCCAGGACTGGTTACACTTTCTCCCGAAACATTCCGGAAACAAATGAAATGGTTGGCTGAAAACAACTGGAAAACACTGTCATCAGATGAACTGGAATTTTTTTATCGGGGCGGAAAACTTCCCCGTAAAAGCGTTATGTTGACATTTGATGATGGATACCTTGACAACTGGTTTCAGGTATATCCTTTATTAAACGAGTTTAATCTCAAGGCACATATTTTTTTAATTACCAGTTTTATTGGAAATGGTCCGGTTCGTCACTCTCCTGGAAAGGAATATTCTCATCGCGATTGCGAACATCAAATAGCAACCGGGAATGCTGATAATGTTATGCTTCGCTGGTCTGAAGTGAACGAAATGTTGCAATCTGGTCTGGTCGAATTTCATGTTCATACACATACTCATACACGTTGGGATAAAAAGTTCACTTCACGAGAAGAACAGTGTAAACATCTTCGGCAGGACTTATTGAGCGGGAGAGAATATTTAAAAAAAATGACAGGAAAATGCAGTAAACATTTGTGTTGGCCGGAAGGTTATTATAACAAGGATTATATTCAGATCGCTGAAGAACTTGGATTCCATTATTTATATACAACAGAAAGAAGAATGAATGCTCCTGCTAAAGGAACTACACGGATAGGAAGAATAAGCACCAAGGAACGGGAAAATTGCGTATGGCTGAAAAGACGACTTTTTTATTATACAACACCGTTTTTTTCATCGTTGCTGGCCCTTCATAAGGGGCCAAGATTACCGGATGACTAATAATGAATATACTATTTACGGAATCATCACCGAATATAGGTGGTCAGGAATTACAGGCTGTTGCTCAAATGAAGGCCCTGAAGAAAATGGGGCATTCAGTTCTGCTTGTCTGCAGGGAGAACAGCAAAATTGCTTTTGAAGCCAGTAAGTTTGGAATTGATATCACATTCGCGTTATTTCGAAACAGTCTTCACATTCCTACTGTATGGAGATTACTCGGAATAGTTCATAGTTTTCAGCCCGATGCAATCGTTTGTCACAGTGGACATGATAGTAATATTGTTGGTTTGGTACGGTTTTTTACCTGGAAACATCCATTCAGAATTATCAGGCAAAAGACATATTTGACACGAAAAACAAAATTTTTTTCAATAAATCATTTTTGCGATGAGGTGATTGTTCCCGGAACAAATATGAAGACACATCTGGAGCAGGAAGGATGTCGAACTCGGGTTACTGTTGTGCCTCCTGGCTTTGATTTCCAGGAATTATACGTTGATTCCCGAAACAGTTTGCCTCCGAGTGTTCTTTCCTGGCTGGCGTCCCGAAGAGGATGCCCCGTAATTGCTCAGGTAGGAATGTTGCGCCCGGAAAAAGGGCACGAATTTATGTTGAATTTACTGTTCCATTTAAAAATGAATGGACGACAGTTCTGTTGGTTGATTGTGGGGTCTGGTTCACCTGAACTGCGGGAACATTTACAGTATCAGATTGACAGTATGGGCATGCATGATGATGTTTTTATTGCTGACAATATTTTTCCTGCCGCCCCCGTATATCGGGTTGCCAGTCTGGTGGTTCTGCCTTCAGAAAACGAATCTTTTGGTATGGTGCTGGCAGAAGCATCGGCATTTTCTGTGCCTGTAGTGGCCACTCAGATTGGTGGAATCCCTGAGGTTATTCAGAACAACCAGACCGGGACATTGTTACCAGCAGGTAATAAGCACGCATGGATGTGCGCCCTGAATGATTTTTTTAATGACCCTGGGCGTTTTTATCAGATGGCTCGCCTGGCAAAACAGGATATAGAAGAGCGGTTTGATATTAATAAAACTGCGTTAAAAATACTCACATTAGCGAAGCAAAAGTAACAATATGTTTTCTATAAGTAACTTATCATTTATCGGTTTCCTTAAAAGGATTATTTTTTTCTCAGATTCACTACCGGGGAAGTGGGAACACAGAAAATTTCGGTTCATGTACATTTTGCGATGTTCTATAAACCCGGTTGTCAGTATTCGATATTATTATGAACTGCGTTCCTTGCCGTGCATTGAGGATATTCTGGCAATACACCCCACGTTGCCAGCAAGAATTCATCGCCCTTATTTGCATAAAGGGGGGCGCGCCTGGACCCGTGGACAATATATTCTTGAGCATTATCGCTTTGTGCAAAATTTGCCAGAAAAATATTCTAAATTTTTGTTTCCACAAAAATCGGTATCATTAGTCCAATTCATCGGGAAAGATGGAGAGAATTTTGATATCCAGTGTTCTCCCAGTGGTTTTGACCGGGAAGGAGAGTTGATGTTGTCATTGTTTTACAATAAAACAGTTATTGCCCGGTTAACATTTTCAGTCATTCTGACTCAAAATGGACACATTGCTTTTATTGGCGGATTACAGGGAGCCCCTAAAAATACCGGACCTGATGTTATTCGGTACGCAACCCGGGCCTGTTATGGGATTTTCCCAAAACGGATTATTTTTGAAGCATTTTGTGCGTTGATGAAAGCTTGCAATATCTCTGAGTGTCTGGCAGTCAGTGAGCACAGTCATGTTTTCCGGCAATTGAGATACTGGTATCAGAAACGCAAAACCTTTGTTGCGGTCTATAGTGATTTCTGGGAGTCTGTAGCAGGAAAAACCTGTGGTGACTGGTACAGATTACCAACCCAGGTGATTCGAAAGCCGCTAAGCGATATAGCCAGTAAAAAACGCTCTGAGTACCGAAAACGATACGCTTTGCTGGATTATATCCATGAAACTACTATCCGCTCTTTGGATGCATATCCTGTACACTCAGAATATCAGGATTTAAATTAAGATTTGATGTATTCTCTGAATAAAACAGTAATGATAATTTTGGTAGAGGCATTCGCACTAAATAATGAAAAAATATAAATCTGAGTTTATTCCTGAATTTAAGAAAAATTATCTTTCCCCTGTTTACTGGTCTACATGGTTCCTTTTGGGAATGATTGCAGGTATTTCAATGTTTCCCCCTTCATTCAGAGATCCTGTCTTGGCAAAAATAGGGCGTTGGGCGGGCAGATTGAGCAAAAAAGCTCGTCGCAGGGCGACGATTAATTTATCGCTTTGTTTCCCGGAAAAGAGTGATACAGAACGGGAAATAATTGTCGACAAAATGCTTGCTACAGCATTGCAATCCATAGTGATGATGGCAGAACTGGCAATTCGTAGTCCGGAAAAGTTCCAGAAACGAGTGTTCTGGAAAGGCCTCGAAATTCTTGAGGAAATTCGACACAATAACAGAAATGTGATTTTTCTGGTTCCCCATGGCTGGAGCGTGGATATTCCTGCAATGTTGCTGGCAGCTCAGGGGGAAAAAATGGCCGCCATGTTTCATCAGCAACGAAATCCAGTGATTGATTATGTCTGGAATTCAGTACGGCGTAAATTCGGGGGCGCTTACATGCCCGGGAGGATGGGATAAAACCATTTATTCAGTCAGTACGCCAGGGATACTGGGGATATTACCTCCCAGATCAGGATCATGGTCCTGAATACAGTGAATTTGCTGATTTTTTTGCGACCTATAAAGCGACATTACCAATCATTGGACGTCTGATGAACATCAGTCAGGCTATGATTATACCACTTTTCTCGGTTTATGATGAAAAAAAACATCTCCTGACTATTGAAATTCGGCCACCAATGGATGCTTGCATTGCCAGCGCGGACAATAAAATGATTGCCCGACAAATGAACAAAACAGTGGAAATTTTGGTGGGGCCACATCCGGAACAGTATGTCTGGGTTTTAAAATTGTTAAAAACACGCAAATCAAACGAAGCGGACCCGTACCCTTGAAATTATAAAGTACAAGTATTTCCACTAGTTGTTTCTTACTAAATAACTGATCCTAATGCCGCTACACTTTAGCCAGCCCATGTTTTCCACCGGGGAATGGGCTGGCGGTATCCATAAAGTGACGAACCTTTTTCAACAACTGCCACATTGAACGGCACTGGTGATTTCGGATTATTGTCTCATGCAGCGCCTGCCACAACCGTTCGACATGATTCACCCACGGCGAGTAAACTGGCTGATAAATCATCCTGAACTTCGGGTTTGCTTTCAGCCAGCGCAACGTTTTACGGCTTTTGTGGATGATGTATTATTCGTAAGCGTACAGCCTGAACTGTCTGGTCAGAATCTGACGAATTAGACAAAGTGGTGTCCACCAAATAAGTGAATTGCGCCCTTTGAACCAGAAGTCAAACGTCAGGCTGTCATGGCACTCTGTACACGACAAGTATCAGCCAGTGAAATCGCCAGGCGTATTGGTGTCAGTCGTGCGGTATTGTATAAATGGAAAGATGAAATTATCGGCAACAGTGCTTACCAGACTATGCGTAAACATAACGAACCTTCCCTGGAGGCAGAACGCGATGCGTTGCGGGAGGAAGTCGCCCGACTGAATCAGGAAATACGCCGCCGGCAGATGGAGCTGGATATTCTGAAAAAGGCGGAGGAAATCATAAAAAAAGACCCGGGCATCAGTATCAGTCACCTGAACAACAGAGAAAAAACAAAGATCGCTGATGCCCTGAGACAAACATATCCCCTGACAGAATTACTGCATGTTCTGAGCCTTGCCCGTAGCAGTTATTTTTATCACCGGGCTGCACTGAAAGCCGGTGATAAATACGCCACGATACGTACGATGCTGACAGATATCTTTAACAGTAATTACCAGTGTTATGGCTATCGTCGCCTGCATGCGATGCTCAGGCATGAGGGGTTCGGCTATCAGAAAAGGTTGTGCGCAGACTTATGGTGGAGGAACAGCTTGTCGTCAGCCGTAACCGTCGTCGCCGCTACAGCTCATATTGCGGAGAAATCGGACCGGCTCCGGATAACCTTATCGCCAGAGATTTTAAGGCGGAGCAACCTAATCAGAAATGGCTGCCAGATATCACGGAGTTCCAGTTCCCTGCAGGTAAAGTCTGGCTATCACCGGTGGTGGACTGCTTCGATGGAAAAGTTGTGAGCTGGTCTCTCAGTACACGCCCCGATGCTGAACTGGTCAACACTATGCTGGATAGCGCTGTCGAAACGTTAAATGCTGGCGAACAACCGGTGATACACAGTGACAGAGGTGGGCATTATCGCTGGCCAGGCTGGCTGGAAAGAGTGAATGCAGCAGGTCTTATTCGCTCAATGTCCCGTAAAGGATGTTCACCTGATAATGCCGCATGCGAAGGCTTTTTCGGCAGACTGAAACGGAAATGTATTATGGGCGTAAATGGTCGGGCATCACGCCAGAAAAGTTCATGCAGCAAGTGGATGCTTACATCAGATGGTATAACGAGCGGCGTATAAAATTATCGCTGGGTGCCGTCAGCACCAAAATGTACCGCCAATAATGTGGACTGGCATAATAAAGCCGTCCAGGAAATTATCCAGATCCCCCCCCACAGTGAGTCATAATCATCCTGACTTTCCAGAACCATATGGATCGCCCGCTGACGGACTTCGGGGGAGAAGTGCGTATTTTTATTCATCTTGTTTACCTCTTTCTCTGGGAGTTTAGTCACCAAGAACTCGGGGCAGTTCAAAATGGTTGTCGGAATATAACTGTGAATGCCAACATGAATCACTGAACAACATGATGTCGCAGGAATAAATCGATATTTAAATGTCACCAAGGGCAAGCGCCATTGGCTGCTTTAATATTTGTTGTAATGGTTGCTGTGTGTTATTTATTTATTTGATTGTTGATTGCTGTTTGTTTAAAGTGGCCAAGTGTTAGGAGGGGGTATGCGAAAATTATTTTTAAGTTTGCTTATGATTCCCTTTGTTGCGAAGGCGAACTTTATGATCTATCCAATATCAAAAGAAATCAAAGGAGGCAGTAGTGAACTTATTCGTATATATTCTAAATCAAAAGATACACAATATATAAAAGTGTATACTAAAAAAGTTTTAAATCCGGGGACAAAGGAAGAATACGAGGTAGACACCCCAAATTGGGAGGGAGGGTTGGTTACTACGCCGTCCAAAGTAATCTTACCGGGTGGGGGCAGTAAGTCCGTTCGGCTAAGTCAGTTAAAGGACATCAGTAGCGAAGATGTCTACAGAGTGTATTTTGAATCAATTAAACCAGAAAAACAGGATGGTTTATCGAAAAATAAATCGCTGAAAACAGACCTATCTGTCAACATTATATATGCGGCATTAATAAGAGTGCTCCCCAAGGATGGGAAAAGTGATATGAGAGCATCATTATCACCCAAGAGCAGTCTTCTTATAAAGAACACAGGAAATGTGCGGGTCGGAATAAAAGATGCTTTTTTTTGTAAAAAAACAAGCATTAACAATGATGACTGCATAAAGAAAACATACAACAAGAATATCTATCCCGGTTCATCATTTGATACAGGGGTTATACAAAATGGATTCTCGCATATTTTTATCGATAGTGTTGATGGAAGCGCGGGCAAGCAAGGAAAGCGAATGCTAATAAGCATTCATTGAGTATTACTTGGGTATCTTAATTTTCCATAATAAAACATAATGGAGTTTATATGAAACTAAAGAAAACAATTGGCGCAATGGCTCTGGCGACATTATTTGCAACTATGGGAGCATCTGCGGTCGAGAAGACCATTAGCGTTACGGCGAGTGTTGACCCGACTGTTGACCTTCTGCAATCTGATGGCTCTGCGCTGCCGAACTCTGTCGCATTAACCTATTCTCCGGCTGTAAATAATTTTGAAGCTCACACCATCAACACCGTTGTTCATACAAATGACTCAGATAAAGGTGTTGTTGTGAAGCTGTCAGCAGATCCAGTCCTGTCCAATGTTCTGAATCCAACCCTGCAAATTCCTGTTTCTGTGAATTTCGCAGGAAAACCACTGAGCACAACAGGCATTACCATCGACTCCAATGATCTGAACTTTGCTTCGAGTGGTGTTAATAAAGTTTCTTCTACGCAGAAACTTTCAATCCATGCAGATGCTACTCGGGTAACTGGCGGCGCACTAACAGCTGGTCAATATCAGGGACTCGTATCAATTATCCTGACTAAGTCAACGTAATTATTCAGAATTACAACGGAAGTCTTTTAAGCCAGAGCAGCGGTGTGATGCTGCTCTGTTTCTGTTTGTCTAGAGGAATATATGATTGGTGGAAAGTCGAGCAAGGTGGTCATTGTGTTATCCGTTCTTATTGGATCTTCTTCCGGATTTGCCAGCAAATACAACCTTGTTGATATTCCGGAGTCTTTTCGTGATTTATGGGGAGAGCAGGACGAATTACTCGAAGTCAGACTTTATGGGCAATCTCTTGGCGTTCATCGTATTAAGTCCACTCCTACTACTGTGGCATTTGAGTCTCCGGATAATTTATTAGATAAAATTGAGATTAATAAAGGAAAGGAAGCTGACTTAAGAGTACTTATGCGAGGTTCATTCCAACGGAATGGAAATATGAGTTGCCAGGGATATACGGGACAGAACAACTGCAATTACATTAAAACAAACACAGTTGCGGTTATCGTAGATGATGTTGAAAATGTACTTAATCTTTTTATAGGAAATGAGTTTCTTGCTTCCGGAGAGAATGACAGTGATTATTATCAGCCATCCAAGAACACAAAAAAAGCATTCATACATAGCCAGACAATTAATTTATCTGATACCGGTAATTATGAAAACTTGTCCATTGTCGGGACGGGTTCGCTTGGGATAACAGATAACAGTTATGCTATTTTGGGTTGGGCAGCAAATTATAATCGGTATAAATCTTACAATTACAATGAACAGTCGATTAACAGCCTGTATTTCAGACATGATTTTGAAAAAAATTTTTACTATCAGTTGGGACGGATAGACAGATCCGACTTATCGCAAAGTAGTGGCGGAAACTTTAACTTCGATCTACTTCCTGTACCTGATATTTATGGTATGAGAGCCGGAACGACTCAGTCATATATCAAGAATACGGGAAAGTCAGTTGCATCTCCGGTCACAATTATGCTGACCCACTTTTCCCGTGTAGAAGCATATCGAAATGGGCAATTACTGGGAGTTTGGTATTTAGATGCAGGTATCAGTGAGTTAGATACGGAGCGTTTACCTGACGGAAATTACGATCTGAAATTAAAAATATTTGAGCAGGAGCAACTTGTCCGTGAAGAAATTGTACCTTTTAACAAATCAGGTTCTTCAATTGGTGACACGCATTGGGATGTTTTCGTGCAGGCAGGCGATATTATAAATGATAATGGCCGATATGTTGAAAAACAGAAAAACCATAAATCAGCCATTAATAGTGGATTACGTTTACCGTTAACAAGGAATCTTGCAGTACAGCTGGGGGGGGCTGTTATTGATAATAAAAATTATTACGAGACTGGGATTCTGTGGAACTCAGGACTCCTTGATGGTTCTCTCAATAGCAAATTCACTTTCCTTTTTGGTGACGACACACATGGAAACTATCAGAATGTTTCCTATACTGATGGTTTCAGCTTATCGTTCTATCATAATGATAAGCGAGTTGATGATTGTGGTAAAGATTACAATATGGGCTGGAGTGGATGTTATGAGTCTTATTCAGCGTCTTTAAGTATCCCTGTGAAAGGGTGGAATAGCACTCTTGCATACAGTAATACGTACAGTACGTCTGTATACAGATATGATGCTGTTTCTGAATATGTTCCTTATTACTATTATAAAGGAAGAACTAAAAGATGGCAACTTACTGCTTCTACGGTGGTAAGATGGGGGGACTATAACATTATGCCAACAATAGGAGTATATAATAGTGAACAGAAACAATGGGCTGATAAAGGAGGCTATTTATCCTTAACGCTTACTCGAGTTGATGGTGGCAAGTCCTTGAATGCTGGTTATTCCTATAACTACTCCCGGGGTAATTATACTTCTAATGATGCATTTGTTGAGGGGCATCTGGTTTCAGATACAAATGTCAGTTATCGTGAACTAAGTGCACGCGTCAGTGGTAATAGATATTACACTGAGGGAGGAGTTTCAGGGCGCATTAACAATAGATTTGGTGATCTGAATGGGACACTTAATGTTAATAAAAACAGAAAATCACATGATACAACTCACTCTCTGACAGCTGGTTACAGTTCGTCATTTGCTCTTACGACCGATGGCATCTACTGGGGAGGAAGCGCATCCGGGCTGACGAATTTATCCGGAGGAATTGTAAGAGTAAAATCAAATGAGGATGAGAGTGAACTATTGAATGTGAAAGGCTCATCATATGGTCATTATTCCCTGGGCAGCAATGATAGTTTATTTATACCTGTACCTGCCCTGATGCAAGCCAGCCTTACTATTGAAGAGAATACAAATAAATCTAAAAATATTGATGTGCTCGCACCAACAAAAAACACTTTTTTTATGTTACCTGGAAGTGTTTATCCTATTGATGTTTCAGCCAATGTTAGTTTTACTTACGTTGGACGTGGAGTTGATGTTAAGGGACGACCTTTATCTGGTGCATATATTTTGAATGCGCAAAATATTGTGTTGGATGAAAATGGTGGATTTTCTTTTGAGAGTTCAGAGAATGAGAAGGAACTCTTTTTATTAAAAGATAAAACAATTTATTCCTGTTCATTAGACAGAAGCGAAATGCGCAATGGTATTGCTTTCGTTGGTGAGGTTGCATGCAATTCTACCATCAAAGAACTTCTTCCTGAAAAATTGGTTACAAATTCTCGCATTCATGATTTATTAGCTTACAATCAGGATACTGAATGAAAAAGATATTTATTTTTTTGTCTATCATATTTTCTGCGGTGGTCAGTGCCGGGCGATACCCGGAAACTACAGTAGGTAATCTGACGAAGAGTTTTCAAGCCCCTCGTCTGGATAGAAGCGTACAATCACCAATATATAACATCTTTACGAATCATGTGGCTGGATATAGTTTGAGTCATAGCTTATATGACAGGATTGTTTTTTTATGTACATCCTCGTCGAATCCGGTTAATGGTGCTTGCCCAACCAGTGGAACATCTGGAGTTCAATACGGTACTACAACCATAACCTTGCAGTTTACAGAAAAAAGAAGTCTGATAAAAAGAAATATTAATCTTGCAGGTAATAAGAAACCAATATGGGAGAATCAGAGTTGCGACTTTAGCAATCTAATGGTGTTGAATTCGAAGTCTTGGAGCTGTGGGGCTCACGGAAATGCTAACGGAACACTTCTAAATCTGTATATCCCTGCAGGAGAAATCAACAAATTGCCTTTTGGAGGGATATGGGAGGCAACTCTGATCTTACGCTTATCAAGATATGGCGAAGTCAGTAGCACCCATTACGGCAATTATACCGTAAATATTACGGTTGATTTAACTGATAAAGGTAATATTCAGGTATGGCTTCCAGGGTTTCACAGCAACCCGCGTGTAGACCTGAATCTGCGCCCTATCGGTAATTATAAATATAGTGGTAGTAATTCACTCGACATGTGTTTCTATGATGGATATAGTACAAACAGTGATAGCATGGTAATAAAGTTCCAGGATGATAATCCTACCAATTCATCTGAATATAATCTTTATAAGATAGGGGGCACTGAAAAATTACCATATGCTGTTTCACTGCTTATGGGAGAAAAAATATTTTATCCAGTGAATGGTCAATCATTTACTATCAATGACAGTAGTGTACTCGAAACAAACTGGAATCGAGTAACCGCAGTTGCTATGCCGGAAGTTAATGTTCCAGTATTATGCTGGCCAGCAAGATTGCTATTAAATGCTGATGTAAATGCTCCCGATGCAGGACAGTATTCAGGACAGATATATATAACATTTACACCCAGTGTCGAAAATTTATGACAAATATGCATATTTGGCAAAGAAAAATCTGACACTGGGCATTGTATGTGGCGATGGGAGGTAACTCTGATAAATCGGGATAGGAACTGTTCTCACGATTCCGACTCATCCCACTGTACCGTACATACGGGGTCGTATACGGCGGTTTGGTTATGTTGATTGTCGCCTGCCTATATTTCAGGCAGGATCAGTCTGGTGAACAGATTATAGAGTACAGGTGTCTTGTATGATAACGCGATGGCGGAGAGCATCAATAGTCTTGACAAAGCGAGGGCTTTAAGTGCTTTGTCGAAATCGAAGGGCTGGGACATGTGTCATTCCTTTTTGATTGTATATTACTGGAATGACACAGAATTTCTAACACTCTCGAGCTGACACCCTAAGTTCACAGATAAAATATTCTCTAGGATACTCGGGGCGGTTCATTTCCCGTTATGTTCAGCACTTCATTCAGCATTCTGAACAGATAAATATCGAATATTTCCGTACAGTATGGTCTTATTGGTAAATATACGTCGTCTGTTGGGATAAAGTTCATTAACCTAGCTTCTAAGGAATGAGGTGGTGAGCGACTCGGGAAAAGGCAGAGATCTACTGTCACGTGGAGTTCGGGAAGCTGAACGAAAGTAAACTGTCCGATGAAGCATCGAAATCTTAGATGATGTCAAAATGGGGCTGGATTTGCCCCTATATTTCCAGACATCTGTTATCACTTAACCCATTACAAGCCCGCTGCCGCAGATATTCCCGTGGCGAGCGATAACCCAGCGCACTATGCGGATGCCATTCGTTATAATGCTCGAACGCCTCTGCAAGGTTCTTTGCTGCCGTTAACCCGTCTGGTTTGGGCATGATACTGATGTAGTCACGCTTTATCGTTTTCACGAAGCTCTCTGCTATTCCATTACTCTCCGGACTCCGCACCGCCGTGTTCTTCGGTTCAAGTCCCAACATCCGGGCGAACTGGCGTGTTTCATTAGCCCGGTAGCATGAACCATTATCCGTCAGCCACTCCACTGGAGACGACGGAAGATCGTTGCCGAAGCGGCGTTCCACCGCTCCCAGCATGACGTCCTGTACTGTTTCACTGTTGAAGCCGCCGGTAGTGACCGCCCAGTGCAGTGCCTCACGATCACAGCAGTCCAGCGCGAACGTGACACGCAGTCTCTCTCCGTTATCACAGCAGAACTCGAACCCGTCAGAGCACCATCGCTGATTGCTTTCTTTCACGGCCACTCTGCCTGTATGTGCCCGTTTCGATGGCGGTACAGCAGGTTTTCGCTCAAGCAACAGCGCATTCTGGCGCATGATCCGGTAAACACGTTTGGCATTGATCGCAGGCATACCATCAAGTTCTGCCTGTCTGCGAAGCAGCGCCCATACCCGACGATAACCATACGTGGGCAGCTCTCCGATAACATGGTGTATACGGAGAAGCACATCCGTATCATCAGTGTGACGACTGCGGCGGCCATCCATCCAGTCATCGGTTCGTCTGAGAATGACGTGCAACTGCGCACGCGACACCCGGAGACAACGGCTGACTAAGCTTACTCCCCATCCCCGGGCAATAAGGGCGCGTGCGCTATCCACTTTTTTGCCCGTCCATATTCAACGGCTTCTTTGAGGAGTTCATTTTCCATCGTTTTCTTGCCGAGCAGGCGCTGGAGTTCTTTAATCTGCTTCATGGCGGCAGCAAGTTCAGAGGCAGGAACAACCTGTTCTCCGGCGGCGACAGCAGTAAGACTTCCTTCCTGGTATTGCTTACGCCAGAGAAATAACTGGCTGGCTGCTACACCATGTTGCCGGGCAACGAGGGAGACCGTCATCCCCGGTTCAAAGCTCTGCTGAACAATTGCGATCTTTTCCTGTGTGGTACGCCGTCTGCGTTTCTCCGGCCCTAAGACATCAATCATCTGTTCTCCAATGACTAGTCTAAAAACTAGTATTAAGACTATCACTTATTTAAGTGATATTGGTTGTCTGGAGATTCAGGGGGCCAGTCTACCAGAAGCTCCGCCCACTGCCTGACTCAGGAGTTTCTCGATAACGACTATCCGCTCTATATGCCGGATACACGCTTGTATCACGTGGGCCTGGCGCTGCAAAAAATGGCGGCTAACTATATTGAAAGCATCGATCAGGCCCGCGATTTGCGGCTATTGATCTCATTTCTGAGCAAACGGTTGGGAAAACCAGCTACGCGGCGATTCTGGACGACAGGCAGGTGGTTTATTTGGCAAAAGCGTTCTCCTATGATGAACTCTCTCATTAATGCGGCATATCGGATCGGCAATAATCTCCCAGCCACTGTACCGCCGCTTGTAAAGTGCTGCTGAGCCAATATCACTTTCTGATAGGCTTCTGAAGCGTCATGGGCATTCTTACGCAATAACCCGTTATACCACTGTGACCACAACCAGACGGTACCGCCGAAGCAATTAAACAACCAATAATGGTGTTGATAAGACACGGAAGGATGTACTGCTCGCCATTCAGCCATAACAGTTGCAGGGTATATACAGCAGTAATGGTAAAACCAACCTTCACCAGCCGTAGTTTTTGCACAATATCAGGCAGCTGGTGAAGGTGGTAATCAGCATCAACAGGGTATAACCTTCGGAAATTTTAAAGTGCAGCGCAATCACCCGCGGTTTGTCGTAGCTCAGCGTGGCGAATAGTTCGTCCAGCGCGTCAATAGTCCCCCTCACCTTGCAGGGTCTGGAAAATCTAGCTAATCGGGTACTGCATAACACTCTCAATATGGGGATAAGCGATAATTATCGCTTATCCCCACCAAAGTATCATACCCCATCGGTGCTTTACGAGGCGATCGCCGCGATAAAGCGTGTCGTTATCTGCTGCGGACGAGTGATTGCCCCCCCAACCACCACGGTATGAGCGCCTAATGTCAGGCAACGTGCGGCACGTTCCGGGGTATCGACGTTCCCTTCCGCCACAACCGGAACGCTGACCGCTGCCAGGACCTCACGTAAGAATCCACAGTCATTTTCCGCCAGCACATGCCTGGCAGTTTCTGCGGTATAGCCGTAGAGCGTAGTGCCCACACAGTCAAAACCCAGACGTTCAGCTGTCACCGCCTCTTCTACTGTTGCTATATCTGCCATCAGAAGTACGGACGGGTAGCGAGCGCGGATCTGCGTGACCAGTTCTTCCAGCGTCTGACCACCAGGGCGCGGGCGCGCAGTAGCATCCAGGGCAATAATTTCCGGCTCAACGGTCATCAACTCATCCACTTCCCGGAGAGTGGCCGTGATAAACACCTCACTGCCAGGGTAATCGCGTTTGATAATCCCTATCATCGGAAGGGAGACAATCTCTTTGATAGCACTAATATCCGCCACGCTGTTGGCACGGATACCTGCAGCACCACCTTGTGCTGCCGCCAGCGCCATACGTGACATAATAAACGGACTATGTAGAGGCTCATTTTCCAGAGCCTGACAGGAGACGATTAATTTACCTTTCAGGGAATCCAGTACAGTTTTCATTACGATAAAATCTCTTCGACTTCGTTTTTAATGATGGTGACATGAGGGCCATAAATCACCTGAACGCCGTTGCCGCGAATAATCACGCCACGCGCTCCGGTCACTTTCAGCGCAGCTTCATCTACCTTACTGCTCTCTTTAACCGTCACGCGCAGGCGCGTGGCGCAACAGTCCACCTCTTCCAGATTCTCTTTGCCTCCCAGCCCGGCAATGACTGCCGCTGCGCGTTCACTCTGAGGCTGGCCGGATTCAACCAGGGTTACGTTCTCACGACCCGGCGTCAGCCAGCCAAAGCGGTTAATCAAATAGCGGAAAGTGAAGTAGTAAAGGAAGAACCACGGTATTCCCACTATGGGGACATACATCCAGTTTGTTTTAGATTCCCCCTGCAACACGCCGAAGAGAAGGAAATCGATAAGCCCGCCCGAAAAGGTTTGCCCAATAGTGATATGTAAAATATGGGCGACCATAAACGCCAGACCATCGAAGAAGGCGTGAATTACGTATAATACGGGCGCGACAAACAGGAAGGAGAACTCAACAGGCTCAGTGATTCCCGTCAGGAAAGAGGTCAAGGCTGCCGACAAAAGTAGTCCGGCGACAACCTTTCTATTCTCCGGCTTTGCCGTATGGTACATTGCCAGACATGCGCCAAGCAGGCCAAACATCATGGTGATAAAGCGCCCGGACATAAAGCGAGCGGTACCCGCGTAGAACTGCTGCGTATTCGGATCGGCAAGTTGGGCAAAGAAAATCCGCTGCGTACCTTCAACCAACTGGCCGTTGACGATTTCACTGCCGCCCAGCGCCGTCGTCCAGAACGGCAAATAAAAGATATGGTGTAAACCCAGTGGACCAAGCATACGCAGGATGAAGCCGTACAACAGCGTCCCCAGATAGCCCGTCGCATCCACCAGGCCGCCCAGTCCAAAAATGAGTTTCTGGAAATGCGGCCACACCACCGTCATAACCGCACCCACTACTATCGCGGCAAGGGAGCTGATAATGGGTACAAAACGAGAACCACTAAAAAAACCGAGAAACTGAGGTAGTGAGACTTTATTGAAACGGCTATGTAACGTGCAGGTGACGAGACCAATCACCACCCCACCAAACACACCAGTTTCCAGTGTCTGAATACCAAGCGTCATCCCCTGGCCAACTGAACCGGGGTTCTTGTGCGCCAACGTTCCATTTAGCGTTAATAAGGCGTTGATGGTAGCATTCATCACCAGAAACGCTAGCAATGCCGCAAGCCCGGCAGTGCCTTTATCCGATTTCGCCAGCCCCACGGCGACGCCGACCGCAAAGAGTACCGACAGGTTGGCAAACACAATAGAACCTGCGCTGGTCATGATTGTGAAGATTGCCTGCAGCCAGTCGACATTCAAGAATGGGTAGGCCGTCAACGTATTGGGATTCGACAGAGCCCCACCAATCCCCAACAACAACCCCGCTGCGGGCAATACCGCAATCGGCAGCATGAACGATTTGCCGAACCGCTGCGCTTTTTCAAACCATGCGCCTGACGAAGCGCCGCTAAATATTTGCATCATTTTTTCATCTCCCCGATCATTGATAAAAATTTTTACCATAACTAATTTTAAAAATGAAAATTACCATCAAAAACCAAGACACCGATCATACTTTTTTAAAATGACTGGCATCTCTCCCCTACTTTCCGCCACACTATCGGCAGAGAAACGCATTAAGGATTTTGCATGCCAGAAAATGAAAACCTGCTGCTGAGATTGCGCCAGAGCGTTGATGGATATAGTCGAACTCAACAGAAGCTGGGAGAGTTTGTACTTAGCGATCCGGCAAAAGTTGTCTACCTGACGATTACCGAACTGGCGCGTGAAAGCGGCACCAGCGAGGCTAGCGTCACACGTCTGTGCCGAACGCTGGGGTGTAAGGGCTATAACGAATTCAAAATGGCGCTTGCACTCGATCTCCGACAAGTACAGTCTGTAGAGTACGGCGGTGATGAGATTGACAATGTGGTCAATGAATCCGTGCAAGCACTACAGGACACAGCAAAATTACTCGATAGGACCTTGCTGGAAGCAGCCACGCTTGCACTGCATCAGGCTCAGTCAGTACAGATTTATGGCGTAGCAGCCAGTGCTATTCTGGGGGAGTATTTACATTACAAACTCCTGCGTCTGGGGAAACCCGCACAATTGTTCAGCGATATGCATCGTGCTGCCATGAACGCCACAACACTTAGTAAAAACACGTTCGTGGTGGCGATTTCCAGTTCTGGATCCACGCGCGATCTGCTGCATGTCGTAAAACTAGCGCGTAAGCAAGGTGTGCGTGTACTGGCGCTGAGTAATACGCCGCGCAGTCCGTTAGCTTCGCTGAGTGATATTCAACTGGTCGCGGCCAAACCGGAAGGCCCCTTGAGCGCTGGCGCGCTGAATGCCAAGGTGGGAGTTATGCTGTTGGTAGAGTTACTCACCACATCGCTGATTGCGCTGGATCATAAGTACAGCGATGTGAGCCAGCAAACTGCCAGCGCGACCCTACCGCTACTGCTTTAAAGATATAAAAAACCGCAAAAGCACTGAGGGATCCCCATGAATCAGCGCTAATAAACCAACACCATATTATGGTCGGTTCTGGCGAAGTGATTAAGAACGGTGATCAGCACCATTCGTTTTAAAATTAGCGAGGAGTATCGCAAGATATTCTTCGCTAATGTCAGATACGATATTACCCGCCGCGTTTTAATTCTGTTGGCCTGCTGTCTCAGATCTACCCCTTTATTTTAAGCGTGATAGCCAATAAGCCACCGCACTATTGTGCTCAGTGTTGCCAGCAGGCTCAGCCCCCGTATTTTTCCAGCCGAACGACTGTACCTGGCACGCACGCCGGGTAATGACTCCAACTTACTGATAGTGTTTTATGTTCAGATAATGCCCGATGACCTTGTCATGCAGCTCCACCGATTTTGAGAACGACAGTGACTTCCGTCCCAGCCTTGCCAGATGTTGTCTCA